>Ga0187833_10001679_pt1 | contig 24845 bp, 38 predicted proteins | sample ETNtaG_37_FD_167968 | JGI IMG/M metagenome (GOLD analysis project Ga0187833, IMG submission 167968) | Marine microbial and viral communities from oxygen minimum zone, Eastern Pacific Ocean - ETNP2014_SV_400_PacBio MetaG (Illumina Assembly) | ecosystem: Environmental > Aquatic > Marine > Hypoxic...
ACCAAACTTTGTATGATTTAGCAAAAAACAACAATGGCACTGGAGAGGGACAACCAGCAACTAGTAGTTGGACTACTGGAGGAGATTTAAATCATGCTCGGTCTAGAACATGTGGAGCCGGAGAGGTATCGGCTGGGTTAATAATGGGAGGCTATAGTTCCAATCCTTGGGGCCATGAAAATACATCAGAAGAATACAACGGATCTTCATGGGCTGATGCAGGAGACATTGCAACAGGACGAGAATATCTAGGAGGATGTGGGACTCAATCGGCAGGGCTCTGTATGGGCGGTCAATGGGGTTCTGGCGGAGGAACTGAGGAGTATAATGGAACTTCATGGTCTGCTGGTGGTGCTCTAGGTACACAACGAATGGGTGGCGGAGGATGTGGTACTCAATCAGCGGCACTTTATATAGGTGGCGATTATTTTATTTATCAAAAGCAAACAACTGAACATTATAACGGTAGTTCGTGGTCTAATGGAGGAGATATTTCTGTGGCTAGACGGTGGGGAGCCGCCGCAGGTACTACTTCGGCGGCCGTATTCGCAGGAGGTTACGGCCCTACAACATCTTTATGTGAAGAATATAATGGTAGTTCATGGACCACCGTCAATTCTCTTCTTGCCACTCGGCATTATTGTAGTTCGGCAGGAACTCAAACAGATGCCATAATGAGTGGCGGTGGCGGTAGTTCTACTGAAAAATATGATGGTACTACATGGTCATCTAATGCTGGTCTTAATTATGCTAGAGGTGGTGGCATGTCAGCAGGAGTGCCTGCATCGAACAATTTCATGGTAGCTGGCGCCGCTGGCTCGAGTATGGGTGAGAAGACAGAAGAATATACTCAAGCTCCTGCAGATACATTAGGAACAATGTTTAATTCCGGAAATAATGGTTATTTTGTTTTTAACGGATCTTCTCATTATATTGATTTACCTGATATGGGATTTTCGGGTAATGCCGCAATATCTGTTACAGCATGGGCGCAAGTTTCTAATTTATCATTAAGAAATATGGTCTGGTCTTCAGGAATAGCTGGTAGTATGCAAAGAATTGATTTTGAAATGGGATCCCCAGTTGGACAATCTGCAGGTAATATTGGGATTCATTTTAGTGGCCGTACGTGGTCAACTAATACAGATATCATATCTGCTAATACGTGGTATCATGTTGCTTTTACTATTACCGGGTCTAGTACTTTACCAGGCAATTTAAAATACTATATTAATGGTGTAAATCAAAGTCTTGAACAAAGTCAAGGATCTGGCGACGCAACGTTAAATTTGGTTGATAGTAATTATTTTATTGGGGTAAGATCAGAAGCAAGTGCTAACAGTTCTCCAACAGGACTATATTTGGGTGGAAAAATAGCAAGTTTGCAAGTTTATAGTCAAGGCTTAACGGCAGGAAAAGTTCTTCAAAATTATGAAGCACACAAAGCAAGATTTGGTTTATGAATAATGATTCTTTAGATTTAGTATTAGAAAAAATTGATTTATCTCTTGTTAGAGAATTACAATCAGAATTAGACGATACATGGAATAAAAAACAAATGTTTCGGACTGAAACTGAAATGCGAGTTTCTGTTTTAAACGACATAAAATTTCCCACATCAGCATCGAAATATTGGCAAGCAATTAGAGAACAAGCAGTTATGTTAGAAAATCTTGTCATGTTAAGTTTTGAATATCGGCGCAATGATGTGAAATTAAGGCGCAAAAAAGAAAAATTATCTAAAGAACTAAACAATTTTAAAAAAGAAGAATTACAAATTGATATAGATGAATGCGAATATATAAAAAAATCAACAGAACAAACAGCTCATCATCGTGTTAGAGAAATTGAACATTGGTCAAGGATAAAAAAAGAATTAGATGACGGAACATTTGACACTCAAGATGTTAATACACATCAAGCAGATTCATATCATAAAAGGTATGAAATTGAAGCTAAAAATTTAACTCCTGGTACACCATTTGAAACTACTAGAAATGTTATGGCCCATTTAGAAACTAGTAAAAGATTAAGAAAAGAAAAAACTTTGTTACCTAAATAAATTTATATATTCTTTGATAATTGTTTTTTTAAGTCCCACCACCAAGAAGCAGTTTCTTCTTTTTCTGAAATAGCCATATTATAGGTAGCACGAATATCCTTTACTAATCCTTTGTTATATAATATACTTTTTGCCCCATTATGCAATGGCTTTGGCCAGTTGCCAATATCAACCCAGCAGTATCCAGATGATTCGTCGTTTAATATAGGCACAAATTCTTTATATGCAACTACAATAAATGTATTATAAAAAAAACTATTATTTTTGGCTTTGTATTGATGCAGAGGATATATTTTTACTACGGCAGGCACATTTCCGATTTCTTCCTGTAATTCTCTATATAATGTTTCGATAGGTCGTTCTTCTTTATGGGCTTTACCGCCCCAGAACGCCCAAGTACCAGGATGACTAACTTTTCTTGATCTTAATTGGAGTAATATTCTTCCAGTAGAAACTGAGAGAAAAATACATCCAGATGCTTTAACCTCCATGTAACCTTATTATTATAAGAATATTCGCCAAAAACCAGCATTAAATGTTCCTTCATAGGAATTTATCCATTCAGAGCCAGTCCATTCTAATTGTACTGATGTTGTTGTATTTACAACATATTTGGTATCAGAGGTAACACTTGTATCTAAACTTACAACCCAAGAACTACCATTATATTCAATAATATCATTCTTATTGCCGTTTCCAATTGTGCCCCATGCTCCGCCAATCGGTACAGTATCGGTTATTAGATATCGTTGTCCTGTAGCCGCCGCGGCAAGTGTACCATCGTCTGGGTAACTTAATGTCGGATTAATTATGCCAATAATAGCCGTTTCAGTATTTGCTGGTAACGTATCATTATCTAATGTAACAGTTAATTCATTGTCATTACTACCATATTGTATAGTACCAATTACATCGCCAGCGGTACTACCTGGATCTATTGATTTTCGCAATCGTAATTGACTAATACCAATGTTTATTTCGTCACCACCATATGCTTTAAATAAATCTGACCATTTTAAATCTGTTGACGTTGATCCTTGTTCTGTGTATAATGTTGCTGTAGTGCCTACAAATCGAAGTTGGTAATCATTATGTGTAACTACTATCCACTGTTTTGTTGCATCAGCAATGGTACCAGATGATTCAAATTCAGCCATTTCGGTTGGGCTGTCTGCTTCAAGTAATTGAGTTATGATAGTATGAATAAGTGTTTGCCGTCTTAAATTAGCAGGAGGACTAATATGAATTGGCATATCAAAAGTAAGGCTCGAAACATCAATTTCATCTTCAGTACCAACAGGTACAGTTCTATTCGACCATGTTACATCTGCTAATTCTACATACGACAGCGAACTCCAATCAAACGGATTATCTGAAGTATATATGTTTAAACTTGGATTATACAAAACAAGTATTTGTTCCATTAATTGTAATTTTTGTTCTGTACTAGATGTCCAAAGATCTACTTGCATAGTCATATCATATGGAACAGGCATTGATCGTTCAATTGAATATCTATTTCCTAATTCACTAGTATAAGCCTGGGTTTCTTCGTCATATTTCTTTTCATATACTGCAACTGTATCTTCAAATGCTGGATTACGTCTGCGATCAGCATTCATGGATAAGTCTGTTACATAGCAACTTAAAAAAGGTATAGTAGGAATTGTATTCTCAGAATTTTCTTTTATAATGTGAGCAGTCTGCCTATCTATATCGCCATATCGTGCAGGCACTCGTTGAAAAATATCTTCTCCAACTTCGTTCTGTCCCATTTTTACAGCGAACCCGCCGAATAGGCGGATAAATTGTAGTATATATTTTCTTATCTGTTCATCGTAAAAATAATTCATGCGTCAGTCTTTGGTTTAATTACTTCACTAAGTGGTTGTCTTGATTCATATTCATCGCCGTCAACCAAGGCAGTACCTTCATTATTAAAATATTTGGCTTTTGGAAATGTCCGCCCTTCCCATGTAGTGTTGAGTACATTATCGGAAACTTTATGCCATTTGTCGCCTCGTCTTACAAACAACCTATCTGGCACATAATCTGTTCTTAAAAAGTATTCGCCTTGGTTAGGATCGTTTGGAAATGCCGAACCTGTAGGAATTGTTTCGCCATGTTCATATGTCGGATTATCAGGATCATAATTAAATAGATGAGCAGTATCTTTAGAATTATTTGCGTTATCTTTTGCCGCCGCTTCTAATATTGCATCTGTTATTTCTAATTCTTTACCATAAGTACTGAGCTTATTTTTAATAGAATCTTCATCCATAAAGTCACCGAGTATATCTCTGAATTCTCGTTGATCTGCAATAGGTCCTGCTTTAATTCTCCATATATGCGGCCACCATGTTGGGGAAAATCCTTCTGCTGGTCTGCTTCCATCTTCTATAACATACCATCTATTAATTGCTTCTTTGTGTTCACTTAATAATAAATCATCTCGTAAATGAGGCAATTCTATTACATCACCTGACATTAACTTACGGCCTATTTTTTCTACCATATCATTAATGTGAAATGTTAGATAAATGGTATCATTTGATAAAAACAATCCAAATTGAGTTAAATCAAAGTCGTTATCACTAACATTGTAATGCCCTCTTAATTCATATATATCGGGGTCGTATTTCCTGTCTCTATTTTCTAAGAATAAAACATCTTGGATAGATGTCTCGTTTGTAGTACCATTTGCTTGATGATTGGGTTGAGAAGGATCATCTGAAGGCCCTGTTTCTTGAGGGCCCAAGTATTTGTGGATTAAAATACCGGTGCCGCCTACTAAAAATTGCTCTTTTACAACACCATCTATAAAATGATAGTCGTTACCTTTATCTTCACGCCAAAGGCTCAATCGGGGCATAACATATTCCTTTTAGATATTTATCGAAATATCATACCTCGAACGGATTAAACAATAGTATCTATAATAGCTTTAGTTATCTGCTTTCATAACTTTTTCGCTTATTACATTCTTAGTAGGAAACTGATGGAAAAGACCATGCGGTGTGTTTATAAACTTTTTACCTACACCTAAGTTACCAAGTGTAGCATCAATGGTACACATTTCTGATGAGCCAGATGTTGCGTGTTCTCTAAGTTCAAGAAGTGCATTAATTGCAATTTGTAGTTTTAGCCTGTCTTTAATGTGGTTTTGCGTCATAGGTCGGTCTCTTTAAAGTGTTTAGTTAATAATATATTATACTATATATAGCTTAAAAGTCAACCGTTTTTTAAAATAGAGAGCATTAAAAAATACTCTCTATTTAATGGATTATGCTAACTTACCTCTTACTGTTTGTTCGCCCTTCCATATTGCAGAAGTTTTAGAAAGTGAATATGCTGGCGTACTAAATTCAGCTGAATCTACACCTTCTATTTCTTGCTCAGGAGAAAGTCGAATACCTACTGTATACTTTAATCCTGCCCAAACAACAAAACACGACACAAAAACAAATGCACCAATAATAGATACACCTGTTAATTGGGTAGCAAAAGATACATCATCTTTAAATATTCCTACTGCTAAAGTACCCCAAACACCTGCAACTAGGTGAACCGATAGTGCTCCAACTGGGTCATCGATTTTGAATTTATCAAACATTGGAACGGCAACTAATACTAATAATCCGCCTATCATGCCGATTGCCATTGCTAATTCCATTGTAGGATAATCAGGTCCTGCTGTAATGCTTACAAGTCCTGCTAACGCACCGTTAAGTACCATAGTTAAATCTACTCGTTTATAGATAAGTTGTGTTGCAATTAATGTTGTTAATGCACCAGCACAGGCGGCAATGTTTGTATTTGCAATAATTTGTGCTACCGCATTTACATCTGCTATTGTGCCCATTGCTAACTGACTTCCGCCATTAAATCCAAACCAACCTAACCATAATATAAATGTACCCAATGTTGCTAATGGTAAATTTGCTGGAGGTATTAAATTTGGTGAGCCATTTTCATTATAACGACCATGTCTTGCACCTAGTAAAATTGCACCTGCTAATGCACACCATCCACCTACGGAGTGTACAATAGTTGAGCCAGCGAAATCATTAAAACCCATTTCAGATAGCCATCCGCCGCCCCAGGTCCAATTACCTTGTAAAGGATAAATGATTGCTGAAAGTACTGCTACCATTCCCATAAAGGGCCAAAACTTAATACGTTCTGCAAGTGTTCCAGATACTATACTTGCCGCGGTTGCTACAAACACAACCTGAAAAAAGAAATCACTCATACCAGAATGATCTCCATCTGTTATGTTACCATACATAATTTGGTAACCAACTATATAAAACATAATACATGCTAAAGCATATAATGTTATATTTTTTGTTAAAATTGCTGTAGTATTTTTAGACCTTACTAATCCTGACTCTAGCATGGCAAAGCCTGCCGCCATCCACATAACTAGACAACCAGAAAAAATTAATAAAAAGGTGTTGAAAATATAAGCAACGTCTGTAAAATTTTCCATATATCTCCTCTATAAAATGCTTAATTTTATAACATTCTTCTCAAAGTGTATTTATTCATTTTATAAATATTTTAATGTTTAACAAAGAATGTGTTTACAATGTGTTTATTTAAAAGGCAGGTGCATAAAATAAGTACAATATGTAAATCTGAAGGCTCTACGCCCTAAAAGGATAAAATATCTATCGAATGATAAATAATTTTTTAAACCAAACTGGCTCTGGGGGCTGGATTCGAACCAACACGCCCCTCTGCAAAGGGACAATACGTAAACAACGCATCACGTCTACCGTTTCGTCACCCCAGAGTTCGTTCTTTTATAAGATGTTCAGCTTGATGCTCTGCAAGTTCATCAAGGTCTGTAAATGTTTCATCGCATTCAAAGCAACTAGCAAATCCATATTTCTTATAAAAGTTTTCCTCATCTATCATTTCTCGTGCTTGCTTTTGTAGTTCTGCTATTACGTCATTTATTCCATGTCCACCTGGGTAGACAGGAAATACCTTATTACTACTTTTTGGCATTACATAAGCCCAGCTTTTTTCATTCCAGCAATCAAGCGTGTCATTCCTATTCCTCCTCCAACCCTAGGTTTGAAGTCATGTGTCAAAAATTCAAAAAGTTCGTGTTCCACTCGTTCTTTACCAAACAAATCAAATAGTAATTGTGCATACCCACCATCTGAAATTGTATGGAATTGATGTTTCATTTCCTGTACATCAGTAGACCGTTCAGCACTACCAATGGTTTCCATGCCGCCAATAATAACATCGCATTTATTAGCAAGCAAGCCAGTTTTTTTCACATCCATTTCACCAAGTTTCATATTCCAGAAAGGACTTGTTGATTCTGGAAAATGTGTCAGGAAAAATACATCTCCATATTCTTGATACATTTCTTCCTCATGGTGGGCATCTAATTCTGCACCAGTATATTTTGCTAATACACTTTGATACATGCCACCCGGAAAATCTAAATCTTTATATGGAGCCTTATTCCAATCACATTTAAATCCGAGATGTTTAAGTAAGTCGTTTTCTAATTTTAATAGATCATCGAAATTACCTGGCGCCTCAAATTCGAACATTGGAAAAATGAGTTCATGTCTACCTTCAACAGGATTCTGTTCTTGTCTGTAACTAGTGCTAAGACAATAACAACCTGCTATATCAGGTTTTGTAAGCAACTCGTATTCTAACCACATCTGTCCTGTTTGAGGTAATGGCCATATTTGACCATTATATTCGTAGGTTGCAACTGTGGTTGGATCTTCACAAGCCGCTAAAATACTAAGTCTATTTTGAGTGTGAACTTCTAAAAAATTTTTGGAGTCAAAAAAGGAACGAAGAAGTTTGACCGCAGTAGTGAATTCTGCTGGATCAATTAGTTGTGTAGTCAAAAAAAATTCTCCGTCTAAGTCAAATCTATGTATTTAGCATCTAAATTAAAAATACTTGACTTTAGGCAGTTAGTACCTCAACTCCACTTTCAGTAACCAGCAAAGTGTGTTCCCACTGAGCAGAAAGAGAACCATCAACAGTCACTGCGGTCCATCCGTCTGCTAGAATCCATATTTCCTGGCGCCCCATATTGATCATCGGTTCGATAGTGAACACCATTCCCTGACGAAGGATTTCTCCGTTACCTGCTGTTCCGTAATGTAAAATTTGTGGTGCTTCATGAAATTTGATACCTACTCCGTGACCACAAAAGTCTCGCACTACTGAATAATCTAAACTTTCAGCATGAGACTGAATTGCATGACCAATATCTCCTGTTGTAGCTCCGGGTCGTACTTGTTCAATACCAAGTTCTAGACATTTACGTGTTTCTTTAACTAGGTTTAATACAGAATCTGATACTTCTCCTATGATATACATCCGGCTCGCATCGCCAAAATATCCATTAAGATTATTAGTAACATCAACGTTAACGATATCCCCATTTTTTAGAATATATTCATTTGGGGTTCCGTGACAAATTACCTCATTAACTGAGGTACAAACACTTTTAGGAAAAGGCTCACCGTAAGGCCCTTTGCCGCGGCCATAGTTTAAAGGTGCAGGATAGGCGCCTTGGGCAAGGGTTTCATTATGAACCCATTCGTTGATTTGATTGGTTGTAATACCTTCAGTAATGCGTTCTTCAAGCATGTCAAGGATTTTACGTGTAAGCTGACTGCTTTTGCGGATTCCTTCTAGTTGTTCTTCGTTTTTGATGATTATTTGCATTATAAGTTATATATCAAAAAAAAATCGTTGACTTTATGATAAACAGAGTAAGTATAATATATGTATGTGGATGTGGCTGAAAGGCAAGGCAACGGATTGCAACCCCGTTTTATGCAGGTTCGAGTCCTGTCGTCCACTCCAACTAATCAACAATTAGATGTTTTCTAAGCCACTCGTCTAATGCTTCTTCAATTTGACGCAAAGCAGGATCATCAGGTAAATCGAAATCTTCTATTGTTGAAACTGCACGTTTTAATTTCTTTGAACCAACTAATACAGACATAATACCAGAAATTTTTAGTGCCTTTCGTTGTTCTTCTGGAGGCGGTTAATTAGTTTTCCGTTTTTAAATGCCCTAAAGTGAATTAAATCATTTCCTTCTTGAGGTTCTTCATAGATTTCGACCATGAACTGATTGCCGTTTTCATCTGAATATAATTCTGTATACAGTTTTTTTGGAGCATTATCTATAACAATAGTGGAAATTTCTTGAGAATGTGCAAGTCGAATATATCCTAATATTGCAAATATAAAAGCAAGGAGAATTATCCAACCCCAATCTTGTGTCTTCATCTTTTAAATGACCGTTCCACTAACATAACTACCCCAATTGCTTTTTTGTATTCATCTATATTTTCATATAATGCATCAGCAAGCCCTGCTCGAATTTTCAATTCGCTTAAGGTAAATGACCATTCATCTATATTCGCAACATATTGCCATCGCATTACTGCTTTTACAGTTTTTCCATCGATAATAGTTCGTTGAAAGATAGGATCTTTCATAAAAATCTCTTTTCGGCTAAATCATTACATATTTTTATTGTTGTTTGATCTGTTTTTGCACTTTGATATAATACTTTAAAAACTGTATTAAATATAGAATCTAATCTATTTTTTACTATCGGACTTTCATAATTTAAATCTATAAGTGTTTTATTTTGACTTTTTTCGACAATAATTACACCACCGCAATTTGCAAGATAGTCAGGTACATAAAAAATATTTTTCTCTTTAAGAAGCTCAGTAAGTTCATCTACTTCAAGTTGGTTATTTGCACCTCCAGCAATGCCTGCACATTTTAATTTTGGTATTGTTATTTGATTTAAAATTCCACCAGTAGAACAAGGACTAAAAATATCACTTTCTACTTCATATATTTCATTTGGTTTAACAAACGATATATTTGCGAAATTTAACGAACCGTATTGATATTCTTCAAATACGTTAACATTTGTATCGGTAGCAATAACCTTTGCACCATCCTTAAGGCAAAAATCAATCAATCTTTTACCAACTTTACCTATTCCTTGAACTGCAATTGTTTTATCTTTTAATGAATCAGTACCATGTAAAAATTTAATTAATGCTTTAATAGATTGGAACACTCCGTATGCGGTTGCAACCCCGCTATCTGTTTTACTCTTGTGTCCTAAGATAAAGTTTGTACTTTTTGCTATTTCTTTTAAATCGTGAATTGTAGTACCAATGTCACCAGATGTTATATATTTTCCATAAAGATTGTTTACAAGGCCGGCAAATGCTTGCCAAAGTTCTGGACTTTTTTCAGGTAGAGCATTAACGGTTGCTTTGCCTCCGCCAAAATCTAAACCAGCTAAGGCATTTTTATAAGTCATACCTTTTGCAAGGCGCAATGTATCATTTAATTGTTCGTCATTAGTTTTATACGGATAATAACGACATCCGCCTACGGCTGGACCTAATTTGGTATTATGTATTGCTATATAAGCATCCAGCCCTGTTTTTTTATCAACTCCATGTACTACTTCTTCATACCCATCTATAGATATTTCTGTAATTATCATTTTGTTTTATCCTCATATAGAATTTTGTAACGAAATAAGAGTTTTTGCAAACTGTGACCGCATGCCTAAAAATGCTTCAATTTTTTTTATATTTAAAATTGCTAATTGATAAGCATCTTGGTCTTCATTAACCTCGGCGCAATTGCCCAATCGATAACGAAGATCTTCAGAGGAATATACTTTTTCGCTACCATCATGCCATTTTAATGTTACACTCACTTCATGAGTTTTTCGATCTACGTGTATTCTTGTAAATTCTGGATTCATTATACTTTCCCCCACGGACTTCTGTGTTCTGTTGACGTTTCAACGTGTTCAGAATCTTTTACTATGTCAGCTACCATATTCTTTTCATCTCTATTTCTTTTGTGCTTTCGTTGATCAGCACATTCTTTAGATGTTATATTTTTATCAAATATAAAATGAAATAATTGATCTTCTAAAAAGTTGTAAATTGATGGCATTGGGATAAAGTATGACATGTGTGTAATAGCATCAGCTGAAAAACCTGTTGCCATTACTGCAATTCTACTTGGGATACCAATAAATTCAAATGTATCGCCACGATACACAGATCCGCCAGAATTACCAAAAATTGTTGGGGCAGTACTTAACCAATACGGATAGTTATCAATAACATCAGTAAATCCTGCTAATTGCCCTCTTGTTTGCAGAGGTGGATGTCCTAAACCACAACCAATTGCGTAGACTGGTTGAAATAATCTTAATCGTTTTTTATGTTCACCTCTAGGAAACATTGTTGCTACATTTTTAAACTTTTTTGATGTTTGTAATCTTAACAAACCAATGTCCATATCTTTATCATAACACATAATTTCTGATCTGTATGCACTATGACCTGCTTCCCATGAGCCATATTCAAAGTCAAACATTTCAACTGAACATTCAGCAAGAATATCAGTTTTAACTTCTCGTTTGAGTAATGTACTCCATTTCTTTTCTACTTTGATATTATCGTCAATTACGTGTTCATTTGTTAAAACGTAACTTTCAAAAATACCTTCTTCTTCATCAGGAACTTGTCTTGAATAAATTAAAGTTCCAGACCCACCTGCTTTAGTTGTCCGTACTCTAACAGTAGGATAAAGCATGTGTTGGTGTTTGTCATTAATGTCTTTTTCGTCAAGCATTTGAATACTCCTTAAGATTTGTTTTTTATGACTAAAATTCAAGGAGTTTAAACGGAAAGCTGGCTAGATTATAAAAGCCTGGGTTCATTTTATTCCGGTGTTTTCTCCTACGAATAAAATAATAAATGGCTTTATACTTTGGTATTTTGCCGGATGTCGTAAAAATATAACAATATTTATTCGAATATTAGTAATTCTATTACAGATACTATAATTATGTAAAATAAAAAATAAAAAAAGTTAAAATAATAGTTGACTTTTGTTGCTGTAGGTAGTATAATATTTGTAGTAGAGTTAAATGTTAACCTTTTTAGGAGCGTAAAATGCTAAAGCAACTTCAAACATACAACGTGAGTTTCAAAGAAAAAGCCTGTGGTTTTTTTCATTCTTGTTTGTTTGGCGCCCCTACTGGTTGGGCTAAAGAACGTGGAGCAACGCATTCCTTAGAAACAATAGACGGTCCTCGACCAGCACAGGTTTATAAAACATTTGCACTCATTGGAGTCGACGAGGGAGATTTTGGTAACATTATCTGGGAACGTTGGCAAATCAGCAATCTAAAACAGGTTAATTAAAATGATTTCTTTTGCAAAAATTGCGGGAATAGGAATTCTATTCTATATGTTTTTGTCAGGTATATTTACTGTTGACTTTATTGACAATGGTGAAGTAGCACTGACATTTAATGGCCTCCGTGACGGGTATTGGACAGAATTTGCTGATAAAGCAATGGCCGATGCTGATGGATTAGTTAGAGGTAATTTTTTTAAAACTGATTAATTAAAAATAAGGAGTAAAATGAAGAAAGTATTTGCTATAATAATTGCAAGTTTAATGTTTGTTTGTGCTTGCACATCTTCAACCCCTGTTTATGCAGTTGAAGAATCTAAATTAGCAACAGCCTATAGTGCAACCCTTTGGGGAGCAGGCATAGGTATTGTAACTGGTTTAGGGCTTGCGGCTCTTAACACAAAAAATGGTGAAGAATCACTTATAACTGAAAATCGAATTAGAACTAATGTTTTGCAAGGTTTTGGTACAGGCATTATATTCGGCCTTGTATATGGACTATTTGAAATAAGCGGATATAGTTATGGAGAAGATTCAGATTTTGTATCTTATATTAACCCAATAAATGATCAAGTATTAATTTCATATAACCTTAAATTTTAATATGAAAGTAAAAATCGGACCACCTAGGAAGAATAGAGCATATCATATCCATATTGATAATCATGATGTTTGGAATTTAGATCATACTCTTGCTACTATCATTCATCCTGCTCTTGTTCGTTTAAGGGAACGTGTACCAGATTTTGGATATCCAACTCCTTATTATGAAACCGAATCGTATCCAGAATATAGTCAACAAGGATCATTTGAAGAGATTTTAGACCGTGATGCAGAGAGTAAATACTATGAAGCCCAATGGATGGAAAAACTCCAAAAAATGATTGATGCATTTGCAATGGTTATTGATAAAGATGAAGAATATAATGAAATTGCTCATCATCGTGATGACAAGGACAAAAGAAATGAATGGAATCGCAAAATTGACGAAGGACTAAAACTGTTTTCAGAAAACTATCAAGGATTGTGGGATTGATAATGATTATACCTTTTCTTCCTTTTGCTATAGTAACAATAGGTTTAACAATCTATAGTGCATTTTTTTATGAAAATGATTATTGTCCTAAAGAATGGAGTTAGCCACAAGTTACAGTACAGGAAGAACAAATGCGATGCGAAAGGATGCAATCGGGTAAATCGTGGGGATTTTATGTAAAAACAGTTACAAATAAAGAAACGACTCCAAACAATTAAAGATAATCAATGAGAAGCAAACAACACGGTAGACAAGAACGACAAGAAGGTGCTATGAAACGCACCGAAGCACAACTTGCAATTTACGAGCAACAACTTGTAAACGATAAGAATAATAAAGATCTTAAGAAAAAGATCGAACGTGCTACGAAAGTTATTGAAAACACAAAGAAGAACTTAAAAGGGTAACCAACTGCCACCGTGGCGGAATTGGTAGACGCCTTGGACTTAAAATCCAATGTTCTTCGGAGCGTGCCGGTTCGAGTCCGGCCGGTGGTACCAGAATTAGAACGGTGAGGGAAGACTGAGGTGAATACCGCCCGATCATAGATATTACTATGGCGTTCATTTTTCTTAAAGGGAGAGTGTTAATTTATTTTAACACTCTCCAACTACCATTTATAACAATAAATACTTAATTGCGGGGGCAGATTGGTATCTGAGCGGGGCTCATAATCCTGCTGTAGTGGGTTCGACTCCCATCCCCGCTACCAGGAGATATAATGAGATTTATTTTAGTTATTTTATTAATATTTTTATTGTTGGGTTGTGCACCAGACCAGAAACAAACTCCATTATGGATACAGAGCCTAGAAACATTACCACCAGTAGAAGATTTTAGTAGAGCAGGAGTATTTACTATAAACAAAAGAATATATGTACAATTTTGTGATCCTAAAGGAAATCAAATATGGTTTAGGTATGATGCATATACAATGACATGGAGACAAAGTAGATATAATTCTTTAGGATGTGTCGATGGTAAAAACAGTACAGGACCAAATAGCGGATGACAAAATAATAACTCGGTAAATATAATTACATTAAGGATTTTTTATGCCACTATATAATTATACATGTAATAAATGTGGTTTGGAATTTCAAGAAAGTCTTCCTGAAGAAGATAAACTTAAACCAACACAATATTTTCAACCAGAAGAATGTGATGTTTATGTAGCACCTCATGCTGGTGTTGCTGAATGTGATCTAGAATTAAAAGAATAAAGGGAAACCGTTTAAGAAACCCTATTGGGAATGATGGAAAGAATTAGACAATTAGAAAGATGAAAAGTACACAACAGGCAAATGAAAAACGACAGGATTTTAAATGGTGAAAAAGTTACCAGAATACGAATATATGATTATCATAGCACTCCTAAGATTCGAGGATTATCAGGAGGGCAGATAAATGGTGAAACAATATTAGATAAAAATGGAAGACCTTTGCCTTATAATAAAATTGGTGAGCTCGAAGACATCATTGACGTTGAAAATCAACCACGACGTAAAAATAGATCTAAAAAATAATCTCAATGAACTTATTAAACAACATGGATAACTGGCTATACAAATATCAAGAACAACAATTACACTTTTTTTGGGCGTTTAGTGTTACAACATTAGCAGTATTTTGGAAACCTTTATTAATATCTGGGTTAGTTGTTACTGTTGGTAAAGAAATATGGGATGCACAAAATCCACCACATAAGTTTTCATGGAACGATGTGAAATGGGGAGTAATTGGTTGGGTAGTTGGACTGCTAATAGTGGGGGCGTAGCTCATCTGGGAGAGCATATCCCTTGCACGGATAAGGTAGCAGGTTCGATCCCTGTCGCCTCCACCAGGGCGAGTGTAGCTCAGCTGGTAGAGCGCAACCTTGCCAAGGTTGAGGTCGAGAGTTCGAGTCTCTTCACTCGCTCCAGGTAATATGATGTATACAGTTAAAATAGGCCAAAAATCAGTTTTCAAAACAAGTAAATTAAAAGAAGCATTTAGAGTTGTCAGAGATATTCTTAACAAAGGACAGACCGATGTATATCTATATGGAGGACGAATAGGTAGTTGGAAATAATATGCCAATATATGAATATAAATGTGAAGATTGTGGACATGAATTTGAAGAAATGCTTCATTTTTCAGAAAGAAATAATCCGTTAAATAATCAGTGTTCAATACGAATATTTGATCGTAATCATGAGCCTCAATGTTTTGATTGTAAAGGGAAAATACATTTAAAAATGAGTATGAGTTCCTTTCATTTAAAAGGTGGTGGTTGGTACAAAGATGGATATGAATCAAAACTAGAAAAGAAAGAAGAAAAGAAAGAAGAAAAGAAACCAGAGGCAAAGGATGATAAAAAACCGAAAGCAAAAGACGATACAAAGGCGAGTGTCGTATAATGGTATTACCTTAGGCTTCCAACTTAAAGACGCAGGTTCGAATCCGGCCTGGGGAGCCAAATAAACAATACTACAAAAGAGAAATATTATGGCAGAAAAAGATGAAGGCTATGAAATGGCAACACAAGTCTTTCTATATATATTTGCGGGATGTGTGTTGTTCATGATTGCATCAATACTAATAGGATTATTTGAGGTTATTCCTATTGGATCTTATGGTGATATGACCAAATTTTGTATTAATTTCTTCTATCAATCGAATTGCTTCTAAGTCATAATTAGGCGATTGGTTAAATTAAAATTGATTTGTTAGGTAAATGACACTAAAGCCAGGTCGGAGGGACGGACTCCTAATCCCTGAATGTGAATACGTGCTCTACCTAGATGAAGTTAAAACACCTCTCCAAAAAGACCCATAGTACGTGCATAGGGTTGAGGTTAGGTTAGTCTAGGCTCTGCCTAACAAATCTTTTATTATTGGTCCCATCGTCTAGGCGGCCTAGGACACCGGCCTGTCACGCCGGCAACATGGGTTCGAATCCCATTGGGACCGCCACACAGGGGTTTAGCTCAGTTGGGAGAGCGCCTGTTTTACACGCAGATTGTCACTGGTTCGATTCCAGTAACCCCTACCATGTTAAGTTGATACGCTTAAAGCGTATGATACAAAAAACATTAACTTATAGAAAGGTATAACAATGGAATGTATTACACTAGCAAATGATATAATATCAATGTATTCAACAAATATGATCATCGGACTTATACTCTTTACAGGGATGGGAGCTTGTTTAGGAGTTATTTTTGAAAAAGCTCTAAATAAAGAAAAGGTCTTATTTTAATTATTCCTCGGTAGCTCAGTTGGTAGTAGCAACAGACTGTTAATCTGTAGGTCGCTGGTTCGAGTCCAGCCCGGGGAGCCAATGTTGACAGTAGTTCAATTGGTAGAGCATTGGATTGTGGTTCCAAAGGTTGCGAGTTCGAGCCTCGTCTGTCAACCCAATTATAAAAGGAGTAATTATGAATAATAATCAAATGTTTGTAATAACAATAGTAGGAATAGTAGTTGTAGTAGCCATAGCAATGATTGTTGTTTGGTATTTCATTTAAAGTAAAGGCGTGTAGTTCAGCTGGTTAGAACGCCACTCTGATATGGTGGAGGTCGTTGGTTCAAATCCAACCGCGCCTACCATAAAAAATAAATACATTGTATATGAAAGTCATCGCCAAAAATTCCAAAGATGCTGAAAGCGTTTGGAAACATAACCACCCTGCACAAATTTCCTCACACGAGTTATACCTAATTTCAATTACAATTAATACCGCACAAAAGCAATAAATATGTATATCCTTGTGAGATAACATATGCGAGCACGTGAATTACTATTTGAAATAAGAGACGTACCTCAGGTTCAGAAAGCATTACCTGGTGATTACGATACTGGACTGGCCGGAAGCGGTCAATCGACTCAGGATAGAAAAGCACGTAATCAAATATTTTTAGGTAGATATAAACGTTATTCCGTTTGGACACACGATTTACGGCAAGAAGGAGACACATCTCATGAGTATGATATTGAAGTTACTACAAACCGCAGACCTTATATTGTCGGTTTAAGCATTCATTTAGAACCATATACTATGTATATTGAAAAAGATAAGCAAGACGTAGAAGGTCACAAAGTTCATATGGTTGAAAAAATGCCCGATGGTCCGGGTTCTGAGATAGACATGGTAGATTTTTATATTTGGACTATGAATACATTAGGTACTACTATGATATCAGATAGTAAACAAAGTAAAGGTGGTGCTTCAATATGGAAAAGATTAGCAAGTGATCCTCGAGTTAATGTGTTTGGATACTCGCCAACAACTTCTGAGATTAGTCAAGTAGATGACGAAGGTGATGCCGATTTATGGGATACATGGGCAGGTAGCGACAAAGAAATAGTAGATCAGGCTAATTCTGCAAGAAAATCTGCATGGGGAACGGTAAATTTAGATGACGCAGTTTGGCAAGTGCATAAAGACTGGCACGATGGTGTTATAACAAAAGATGAAGCCAAACAAAAAGAAGAAGAAATGAGAGCTCAAGAACTAGCAATACGCCAGGAAGCAGATAACGCTAGACAAGGTCAACATGATTCAGTACATTATATGTTATTTGCAGTTCCTAGCAATAAAAGTAAACATACTTAAGAAAATGAAATCATTATGTAGTTTAATAATGATAACAATGTTGTTAAGTTGCTCTGAACCCCCGATGTATATAAAAACTGATAACCATATATACATATGCAAAATGGGTTGTCAAAATTATCCTTCCTGGTTGAAAAACCCGAAGGTAAAAACAAAATTATGGAAACCAAAAAAGTATGAGGCACCTCATTGCTTTGATCAATGTAAAAATAAACCAATAAGGCGGAGATAATGGTGATATGTGGGAATAATTAAATGGTTGTTTGGAATAATAATAGGTATCATCTTTTTTTACATTCTATTTATAATAGTAAATAGTAAGGTGCAAGAACAAAAAAATAAAAAATTACTTTTTCCGTGTGAATATATAAGTGGTAAATGTAAGGTAAAAGTTACAGAAAAAAACTGTTCAGGCGGATTACCAGATGCTTATTGCGAGAGAAAACTTAATGAGAGGTAATATGGATGCCGGAACACAAGCATTTATTAATTAGAGCAGAAGTTAATAAACCTATTAAAGAAGAAAAAATACTTAAAAAATGGCTTAAAGATTTAGTTAAAAAAATTGATATGAAAATTATCAAAGGGCCATATATAGCATATGTATCTAAGGAAGGTAATAGAGGTATAACAGGTATTGTAGCAATAGAAACATCACATGTTGCAATTCATATATGGGACGAAGAAAGTCCTGCGTTAGTACAATTTGATGTATATTCTTGTGCTAATTTTTCAACACACGAAGTTATAATGCATACAGCATTAATGGAACCAACAAAAGTAGAACATTTATTTATAAATAGAGGTAAGATTTTTGATATCGGTAATGTAAATAAATGGAGTATAACTAAGCCATAAAAATATGGTACTTGATAATAGTATAAATGAATCCTATAAAAAAGATTCCCATACCAATTTCATGTATTCTCCTATTGGCACTTATTACCATAGGGAACATAACACAAAGCATAATAACTCTGCCTAAAACTTTCGTAGAATAAAGCTCGCCTTGAAAGAACACAAAAAGGTTTCCTATGAGTGCAACTTGTAATAACCATGCTAGTCCTAATATAACTCTATGATATTGGTAGTAATAATCTTTTAAATCAAGAGACTTCCCGGTATGATTTCGCGGAGTTAATATTTCAGATATCATGTACATTAAAAAAGGAACGAGGCAAAAAAGAACATAGGTGCCCAAGTTCCATCCGTCATTTGGAAAATAGTTTAAATTGGTTAGTGGATAACAAGTCCACCAAAATAACATGATTGTAAAAAGAGTGATGAAACAAAAAGCCGTATGTGGCCAGTAAAAGAAAACATCATCATCGGGATCATTGTTATAGTTTTTGGCTAATAATTCAACAAGATTTGTCATCAATTTTACCATAGCCAAACCTAGTACCATGAAGGCCACGGCGCCAATATGCGAAAATACCATTTTTTTGTCTCCATAAGTAGGAGAGAAATTTATGGTAAATGCATTTTTTTGTCTCCTATGTATTTATTTTATATACTATTTTTACTTTTTCGGTTGACATTATTGTTGTAGATAGTATAATATATGTACTATGAAAATATTTTTACTCGTTACTTTAGCATTCATGGCAGGATATGCATTCAGTTTTGTTAGTGCTGAATGGTATTATTTTTTAAATAGTAACTTTATTCATCTTTGTAGGTGGGCAGAATTACCAGATATAATTTGGATCTGGATGGATGAATGGGTTTTTTTTGGAGCGTTATAATATGTGTAGAATAAGATTATTTTTTGAATGTTCAGATGGATCAATGGGATTCGCCGAACACGTTATGAGATACGAAGATGACATTGCCGGTTTCATTAAACATTGGAAAACTGGTGGTCGAATGGTTATCACCGAACATATTGACTTGGTATAAAATATGCCTAAAAAATTAATAACACAAGAAGACTTTGATGCCAGAGTGTGTCAAGTTGTTTTACCTTCCGGAGAAATATGTGGTAAAATACCACATCGAGTCGGAACACGAAAAGATGGTGTCGCACAAAGAATACCATATATATGCTCTGTCCACCATCAAAATAGATTAGCTAAAAAGCATGGGCGACTTAATTATCGAGCATTAACAGGTCCTTGTTCTTCATATACTAAGCATAAAAAAACTTATTGTGAAAATAGAGATGGCCGATTAGGTTTTGTATGTACAACTAATATTGTTAATAAAATAACTGAAATGGGAACTATCTGGTATGGTATGTTAGATGTCGATCATATAGATGGTGATCCTTCGAATGATACCGCTGAAAATTGTCAAACATTTTGTAAATGTTGTCATGCATATAAAACCCACATTAACGGAGATACCGGAACACCAGGACGAAAAACTTTAAAAATTAAGATGAATTCTAAAAAGAATAAAAATTAGGTTAAATTAAGTTAACTTCAATATTTTACTCTCATTATAAATAAAATTATGGCAACGAAAAGCAATTTACTTAAAAAAGTACCGAAGAAAAAAAGGCGCATGTCACAGGTTACTGTTGATGAACAGTATACAGGACCTGAACCTGAGTTCACCGATGGTGAAGAAATTGATAAAACTCAAATCGGAGCAGGACTTAATTATTACACTTACCATAAGAATGTCAAAGACGCTAAAAAATACATTGCCGAATATCTAATTGATTATGGTCGTACTGATGAAGCAAAACAAGTTAAAGCATGTCCAGATGTTTTTATTATTTCTACCTATGGATGGATTGCTCGTATGTCTACACGTGGTGCTAAGTTTAATGTTGAAATGGATGTTATTGAAAGATTAAATAAACATGTTGAATATATTTGCAAGCAAGGTAGTCTTAAAAAAGAAAAAACTACTGTAAAACAAGAACAACGAGCCAAAGGTCCAACTATTCAAGATAGGATTAAAGATCAATCCGACGAAATGGATAGTCAATTTGTTCAATGGACTGATATGTATGTTGAAAATACAAACTTGTTTAATCCTGCTATTATTGATCCTTATGGATATTTACAAAGTTGTAATTGTACTCAAGCCCATGCACGACGCATTAAAAAAGATTGGGAGACAGAACTTATAGAATTTAAAGAAGCCCTTAAAGGAACCGACCAAGACCTTAAAGAAGCATATTCACATTTACTAAAAAATAAGCGAATGGAAGGATTAATTGAACTTATAAATAGGTTCATTGATGCTTGTGATGTTATTGTTGGAGAATCAAAAGCAACACGGAAACAACGTAAAAAGAAACCAGTAAGTGTTGAAAAACAAATTTCTAAACTCAAATATAAACAAACAGATGCAACTCTTGGAATTACTAGCGTCAATCCTATTGATATTATTGGTGCTACTATGGCAATTATATACCAGTGTAAATATCGTAAATTGGGTGTTTATGTAGCAGATGATGATCGTGGCTTTAAGATTAAAGGTACAACACTTCTTAATTTCAGCGATGCAAATTCAACTAAAAAGACCCTTAGGAAGCCTAAAGAGCAATTAAATTTTGCTAAAAAGGCAACAAAACATAAGTTTGGTAAATGGTTCGAATCAGAAATTAAAACTACTGAAACTAAACTCACCGGTCGCCTATCAGACGACACAGTTATCCTACAAACTTTCAAGTAACATAACCAGTATCCGAATAAATACTATACGGAGATATGTGTTATGGCCGCAAGAGATACTTTAACTAGAGAAATAGAACTTCGCCTAGGCGGAGGAATGATAGATGTTGAGCTAGATCCTGATCATTATAATCTAGCAATTACTAAAAGTCTAGAAAAATACAGACAACGAAGCTCTCAAAGTACAGAAGAATCATTTGTTTTAATGGAACTTAAAATAGATGTATCTGAATATACATTAGCTGACGAAGTTATTGAAGTAAAAGATATTTATAGACGAGTAACTGGATCATATAGTTCATCTGGTAATGATATAGAACCATTTGAAGCGGCTTATTTAAATACCTATCTATTACATTCAGGAAGGGCAGGTGGATTAGCAACATTTGAAGCATACGCCGAACATAGAGAACATTTAGGTAAAATGTTTGGATCAGAAATTTTGTTTGATTATCGACCTCAGAGTAAAAAGTTACGATTGCATAGACGTATAAAAGCAGATACAGATGTTGTTCTTCATGTTTATAATTATAGACCCGAAGAAAATTTAATTATAGATACATATTCTGGTCCGTGGTTAAAAGACTATTCACTGTGCCAAGCAAAATTAATGTTAAGTGAAGCAAGAAGCAAATTTGGTGCTATTGCTGGACCCCAAGGAGGCACCACATTAAATGGTGACGCCTTGCGTCAAGATGCCATTGCAGAAATAGACAAGTTAGAACAAGACTTAACTCTCCACAACGAAGGTAGCGATCCTCTTGGATTTGTCATAGGTTAACAGACTACTTAACCAGCAAAATTGCCCATTTTTCCGCCTTACCGATAAATACATAAAAGTTTAAACAAGTTAATTCCATTATTTAAAGGAAAGAATTATGGCAACATTAGTATCACCAGGTGTGGCGGTATCAGTTATAGATGAAAGTTTCTATGGCTCTGCAGGAGCAGGAACGGTTCCGCTGATTATCGTTGCATCATCACAGGATAAAGCAGATGGCACAGATTCAACTGCAACAGCAGGATATACTACTTCTGCTACAGCAATTAAACCTCATCTGATTACAAGTCAACGAGAACTGCTTCAACAATATGGTAAACCATATTTTAAATCAGTATCAGGAACAGTTCAACAAGGTTATGAGACAAATGAATATGGTTTATTGGCGGCTTATTCATATTTAGGTGCCGCAAACAGAGCATATGTTATGAGGGCAGATGTTAATACATCACAATTAGAACCTTCTTCAACAGAACCAACAAGTGCTCCGCCTAACGGTGCATGGTGGTGGGACTTAGGAAACACTACATTTGGTCTTTTTGAATATAAGCAAGTTAGTGTAGAATCAAGTGCATGGGTTGCACAAACAGTTACTATTCCAACTGCAACAGACACAGATATAGACGGCAGTGATCTTCCAAAAGCCGCATTTGGCAGTGACGGCGATTATGCCTTAGTACCATACGACGCGGCAGGAGTTCCTCTTACTGCACCTTCATATTATAAAAAAGATGCTGGTGTATGGGCAACAGTAGAAAGCGGAAATTCAGGTATCACAGCAGTATGGGTTAGACCACACTATGATCCACCAGCCGCTCCAAATATCGGCGATGTATGGATTAAATTAACTACTGCAAATAGTGGAATGAATATTTCTTATAAAGAATACAGTACAACATCAACTGCATGGGCTTCAAGAACAGTAGGCGTATTTGCAAGTGATGCAATGGCATGTATACCTGGTAATATTACCTCTGGTACACAAGCAACGGCAACAGCGGTAGCAGGAACAGGTGGTAGTGATGCTTTGCAAACAGCAGATATCACACTCGTTGATGGTGGTTCTGGTTATACCGAAGCTCCAACAGTAGTAATAACCGATCCAAATGGTTCTTTAGCCGTTGCAACTGCAACAATAGGAACAAATGGTAAAGTAACCGGTGTTACAGTTACTACTCCTGGATCAGGCTATACAACGGCCGCAACTATTACATTTATTGGCGGCACACAACCTGCGGCAGATTCAGTTTACATTCGAAAAACTTCAGATGCTACAGCAGGCGGTGCCGGCGAAATACAATGGAATGGCGGAACAACCCATGTAGCAGGAACAGAAGAAACAATAGCATTCTATGTATTTCCAGGATCAAGTGCAACTTCGGCGGCGTTAGGTGCCGCATCAGTGCCGATTGCATTAAATGCAGACGGAACAACACCAACTGCTGACAAGGTAATTCATGCATCAAGTGCCCCAACCGCAGTAGCAACCGATGGTACTTATTGGTATGATACTACTCTTGCATTAGACATATATAAAAAAGCATCAGGTGCATGGCAAAAACAAGCAGTTTCTAAATATGGAACAACTGCTCCGGCCGGTCCTAGTGATGGTGATGTGTGGATAGACACCAACGATTTAGATAATTATCCTGTTATAAAAGTTTATGATAGTGCAAATGCAATATGGACTACAAAAGATAATACAGACCAATCTACTGCTGATGGAGTAGTTTTTGCAGATTTAACACCAGATACAGGTGTTACAGCAGGACAAAGTCCTACTAATTTTTATAGTGGATACCCAAATCCAGCAATTTATCCAGATGGTATGTTTGCTGTTAATGGAGCAAGAAGTTCTTATCATGTACGAAAATATGATGAAAATGCAACATTATCAACAAGTGCCGCGGCGGCATGGAAATGGGTTACAGCCGCAGGTAATAAAGCAAATGGTGCCGGATTATATGGCAGAAAAAGTCAAAGAAAAGTTGTTACTACAGCGATGCAGGCCGCATTAACCTCATGTGTAGCAATAAGAGAAGAGTCGTATACATTTTCAATTATTGCATCTCCGGGTTATCCTGAGTTAGCAGATGAAATGAATACATTAGCAACAGATAGAAAAAATACAGCATTTGTTGTTATTGATCCTCCTTTCAGACTTGCAACATCAGGTGTAGCAAGTTGGATGCTAGGTACAAGTACTACAGAAAATGGTGAAGATGGATTAGTAAGTAAAACAGCATATTCTGCTGTTTATTATCCTAGTGCATATACTACCGATTTAGATGGTAATACTGTAACATGTCCAGCATCACATATTGCATTAAGAACATTTGCATATAATGATGATATTGCGTATCCGTGGTTTGCTCCGGCAGGCTTAACACGTGGTGTCATTGCTAATGCTACAAATATTGGATACTTGGATTCAGAAGACGAGTTTGTACCAGTGGCATTAAGTGGT
>Ga0187833_10001682_pt1 | contig 24819 bp, 31 predicted proteins | sample ETNtaG_37_FD_167968 | JGI IMG/M metagenome (GOLD analysis project Ga0187833, IMG submission 167968) | Marine microbial and viral communities from oxygen minimum zone, Eastern Pacific Ocean - ETNP2014_SV_400_PacBio MetaG (Illumina Assembly) | ecosystem: Environmental > Aquatic > Marine > Hypoxic...
GCCAGTAATTGACAAATGTATGATCAGTAGCAGCCTCACTCTGAGCAATCTCATTTTCATGATGAGGAAACATATTATCAATACCTCCAATATGGATATCAAAATGTTCTCCTAGATATTTCATTGACATTGCTGAACATTCTATATGCCAGCCAGGTCTGCCTTTACCAAGCTCAGTCTCCCAAAATACATCGCCATCTTCAAGTGTATAAGCTTTCCATACAGCAAAGTCCTGTGCTTTTTCTTTAGCATATTCATCCTGAGTCACTCTTGCACCAGATATCATATCTTCAAGTTTAATGTTTGATAACTTACCATATTTATCAAATTTAACAGTATCAAAATATATGCTACCATCATCTGCTTTATACGCAAAACCTTTATCCATCAATACCTTAACAAGATCTACCATTTCTGGAATGTGTTCTGTAGCGCTACAATAAGTATCAGCTTTCCTGATCTTTAACTTACTTACATCTACAAAAAATGCTCTTTTGTATAGCTCTGTGTAAAGATCTAATGGCATCTCTTCTTCTATACTTGCTTTTATTGTTTTATCGTCAACATCAGTAAAATTCATCACATGATTGACATCATATCCAAAATGTTGAAGTGATCGCTTAAGAAGATCACCAAATAAGAAACTCCGAAAGTTGCCTATGTGCGCATAATCATAGACAGTAGGTCCACATGAATACATCTTTACTTCTTCTTCATTAATTGGAGTAAATTCCTCTACTTGTCTCGAAAGTGTGTTATAAAGTTTCATAATTGAATCCAAAGGTTGTTTATTTATAAAATTTTATTAAAATGAGAAGATTTATTAATCAATAACATAATATTACTGATAATAATAATGAAAACTTCAAATGTCAAGAAGAATCTTCTGGGGATTGCAATTGCAATCATCTTTGTCTTATTTGTAGGTTACGGAATAAATACATTCTATGATGACCCAAGTTATGATGATTATTGTGAAGAAGGATTTTTTGCTGTTCCAAAGCCAGTTGCAAGAGAACAGCCAACCTGCTCAACAATCCAACCAACTGATTTAGAATATAAAGATTGCAGAGACAGAAAAGGAGACATAATGTTTGATTATGATTCAGAAGGATGTCCAATAAGTTATGAATGCAGTTTGTGCAGACATGATTACGATACAGCAAGAAATAATTATAATAGAATCGTCTTTATCATTTCAGGTATCATCGGACTTATAGCAATAATAATAGGTGGAATTGTTCTTAAAGTAGAATCAGTCGATTCAGGCATTATGGGTGGCGGTATTCTGACAGTTATATATGGCACACTAAGATACTGGGGCAATCTGGAAGATATATTTAGGTTCCTGATTCTAGGTATTGTTCTTGCTGTTCTAATTTGGATGGGTTATAAGAAGTTGAAGTGAATAACTCTCTATATTCTTTGTATATTCCAATAATACCAGGTATTTGAACGACTTTCTTATCAAACTGATAACCATTAAGATATTTTGCAGCAAGATTACTGAGTCTTGTTAAAGAATCTATTCCAAGAGTAAATATCAACGCTGAAGTCAGACTTAATTCATCTGGTGGATTAAAGAAGAGTGTAGTTAATGATATTGACTCAAGAGAATAAAGTAACTCACCTACAGGTTGATGTACTTTCTTCTTTAATTCTTCTGTAGTTCCAAAGAAATATGTTTTTATCTGTTCATCTAGTGGCATTTTTATGTTTAATTATACTAAGAGAGTTAGATATGATTAGTTAAAACTCCGCACCCACCACCAATAAACACACTGGAGGTATATAAAAGGTACTCTTATTAGTGTGGAGTTTTCACTCCACAATTCTATTGGTCATACTACACCATCAGTGAACATACCAATGGAATTATCGTATTTAAAACTCTTTCTTAAGACCACTAAAAAAATATTTTTAATATTGTTCTAAATTTTTTAATAAACCATTTAAATATATCCATGAATTGAGTTCTCAGTAACAAAGATAAAGTGATGAATAAATGGCATTGATATATACGTTTAGAGGAGTGTATGGTAAGGACCTTACAGATGATATAGCTGCAAAAATTGGATTTATTGTTGGAGAAAGGTTCCAAAAAGAAGGTTATGACCAAATCATAATTGGTGGAGACCATAGAGATTCTACAAACATTCTTAAAAAGAATATAATCAATAGTTTTCTTGCAAATAATGTAAAGATACTGGATATAGGCCTTGTACCATCACCAGTTTTAGCATACATAGTTAAAAGATACAGAATACCTGGCTTGATGATTACTGCATCACATAACCCACCTGAATGGAACGGTTTACAGTTTCATGATCCTACATCAAAAATTTATGGTCCTGATTGGGAAAACGAAATAAAAGCAAGACTAAATGAGGATTTCAATTTAGAATTGGATAGCACAAAATTAAAAACCCATGTGACACAAAAAGGAGGAATAATCAATGAATATCTTAATGATCTTATTTCTAAAATAAAACTAGGGAATAAAAAACTAAAAGTAGTTATTGATAGCGGAAACGGTATGGCAACCACTATTATCCCAAAACTACTTGATATGCTTGCTATTGATTATATCGAAGTAAATTCAGGGCTTGATCCATCATTTCCAAACAGACCGTCTGCGCCTTATATAGAGCACCTTGAAGCGCTTAAGAAAGCAGTGATAAGCAACAGCGCGGATGTAGGTTTTGCTTATGATGGAGACAGCGACCGATTGATTGTATTAGATGATAAGGGAGAATCATTCTCAGGAGATCTAATAACATTACTTTTCTGTAAAGAACTTCTTAAGCCAGATAATATTGTGCTCAGCATTGAAACAAGTTTTGCTGTTGAAAAAGAACTGGAGAAAATAGGTTACAAAATTGAGAATTGCAGGATGGGACAAACTTTTCTTGGAGAGAAAATAGTTGAGAAAGATGCTGTGTTTGCAGGCGAGCCTAACGGCCATTACACATTCCCTTATTTTTCATATAGAGGTGATGGTATTGCATCAACAGCATACTTTTGCCAAGTGCTTTCAAGCATGCAAACATCCTTATCAGAAATAAATAAACCATTAAGTAATATGAAAAGAGAAAAGTTTGACTGGGAAGGAGATATTTCAGATAATGCAGAAATAGAAGATTACCTTACACAGAAGTTTGGCAACTGCAAAAGATTAAATCACAGATTGTATATTGGCCAGAATGATAATTCCAGAATAATTTTCAGACAATCACAATTTGACCCATCATTACAGATATCTGTTGAGACATATGATGATAGATTAACAAGAGAATATTTTGAAGAAGCCAAAAGAGTGCTGTTCTAAATAATTAAATACGTTAAAATTTATTAATCAACTAAATTTTTATTGAATTATGAGAATCGAAACAATTTGTAAAGGAGGTGTTGGCAGTAAAGCAGAGGTATTTGTTCAGTTAAGAAACGAATTTCCTGGTTTTGGAGGTAATGTAATTACAGAACAAGACTTTGTTGTTGCATACAGGATTCCTTTTGGAGCAGGAGACATAGAAGATAACTCAAATAGAGATGAATTAAATTTAGATACTTTATTATCAGTAGAAGCACTCAACACATTTCTACGTCATGCCCTAATAAAGAAACTGGACGATTATTTCTTTAGAAAAGGTGATTATAGATTTGCTCATGTACCAAGACCACTTGGTTCAACAGATAAAGGTGCATATATTTATGAATGGGTATACGGAACAGAAGGTTTCAATACTGAATATTTTGATATGGAATATAGTAGAATGATGCCTATACATATCGATGAATGGAACACTGTTTCAGGAAGATTTAATTCAGCAGGCATCTCAATTTTTCATGATATAGCCGATGCAGATGATGGAAGACACACTAAAAATGTCATTATTCAAGAACCAGCATTACCTGCGGTTTATGAAGAAATTACAAAACTCTGGAAAAGAATAGATTTTGGCTTGGAAAGCCTCCCTGTTAATCTTAATCAGTTTAAGAAATTCATGAAAAAAAATAGAGTGGATTTAATAAAATTCCTAGGTGATGAGAGAGTTGAAATGATGGAATTAACTGAGAAATATCTCAGTGGCAACAAAAACATAAAAGATTTCAGTGAATATAATAGGTTAAATGAATTAGTAAAATCATTTAGAGTTTCTACTGCAAGCCATATGGGCATTGAAGCATTAAATTCTTCAAGAGAATTAGAGAGATATACAGTGCAAGAGATTTCTACTAACAGCACTGAAGAGCTTAATAAACCTAGTTTTTCAAGGAATGTTGAGAGTAATGAAAAAACTTCTATGGATCTTGAGATAAGATCAAGCTTTCCTTGTATAGATGGAACAATCTATACAATGCAAGAGATACCTGTCGCAAAATATACAAAAAAAGAAAGTAGTCCTGAACAACATTTAGAATTATTTCTTAGGCATTTTGTGATTAAGAAAATTGAAGATGCATTCATCTCACAAAAGAGATACAATTTAGCTCATATCCCAAGACCATTAGGATTTGATGAAACCTCTTACTATTACGAATGGGTATACGGCAAATCAAACTGCCCAAAAGACTTATTAGATCGGGACGCACCCAGTAACAGACAAGAAGGGCTGGACGACTGGTATGAATTTACTTCCTTCTTTAAAGAAGCAGGAATTGACTTTAAAAGTAACTTAATTTACTTTAATGAAAATGCAACAGAATATGCTTCACACATAATTGTCAGACAACCATCTACATTAAATCCCCAAAGATATATATCTAGAATGTGGAGAAGAATCAATTTTGATGAAGACTTTACACCAATAAATATAAGTCAACTTGCAACCTATTTAGTAAATAATGAGAATGATTTAAGAGAACATCTTAATCCAGGAAGATATGAAACAATGAAGTTAGCAGTGAAATATCTTGATGAACAAAATATGAGCTTTATAGAAAATGCAAGATTAGTAAGAGGAATTCATTCATATCGTGTTTCAGCTTTAAGACATTTAAACCATCATGGATTTGAGAGACAGGATGGTAGTTTTATAGACTTGAAATATAATATTTAATCTTTATGCTTATAATGCGCTAAAGGCAAAGACAAATCCACTTTTTCTCCTTCAAGTTTAATAATTCTTCCAGGAGTCCCTACAACAGTGCAATAGCTTGGAACATCTCTATTTATGATAACAGTCTTTGCTCCTACATTCACGTTATTACCTACAAACACAGGACCAAGTATAACAGAACCAGTACCAACTAAAACATTATTACCTAATGTAGGGTGTCTTTTATCCTCATGATGTCCAGTCCCACCTAAAGTAACATTATGAAATAACACACAATTATCACCTACTTCTGCAGTCTCCCCTACAACAATACCCATCCCATGATCTATAAAGAATCCTTCTCCGATTTTTGCACCAGGATGTATTTCAATTCCTGTCATAAACCGATTAATCATTGAAAGAAATCTTGGAATAACAGGTATTCTCATATTATTAAGAACATGATAAAATCTATACATCATTATAGCATGTAAAGGTGCATGACTTAACAAAGTCTCAATAATATTCTTTGCAGAGGGGTCATTCTTTTTTACTGCCTTTATGTCCTTTATTAAATTAATAGCCATTTTCAGTTGATTTAAAAGAACAAAATAAACTTAAAAACCTTTGGGAAAAATAGAGTTATATTTTTAAATGCAGAAATGCTAATTTTTACTATATGATTATATCAAAATTAGCAGATCTAAGAAGAGCTTATGAAAGTAAGCCAGAAGCGCCTTTTGTACTTGAAGTAAAAAGGGAAAAAGAAGGAGAAACTCAAATAGTTCATCCTTTCTGTTATATTACCAGAGTAGACATAAGAAAAGGAATATATTTTTCACAAGTACCACAATCACAAGTGAATTATGGAAAGATAAATTCAGGATTTATTGATTCCATGAAGATTATGGATTTTGATCAGATTACAGATGACCAATATGAACCAATTCCAGTAAAAGAATATATACAAACTGAATTAGTTAGAAATCAAGAAGGAATGTTTGTAGCAAAAAACTGGAACAGAACAAGACTTACTTTGACTTTAGAAAGAGGCTCTGAAAAAACAGTAGTAAATACTTACCAACCAGTGGGATATTTCTTTGGATTAATACCGATAAACCTAGGAGAAAGGACTAAGTATACAGCAGCATTGACTGTTCTTCCAAAAGGAGAGACAGACATAAAAGAACTTCTTAGTGACCAGAGAAAAAAAAGACTAACCCTAGACTATGTTGTCAAACATATGTTCGATGGATTAACAATAGAGAAAGCTCATTCTAAATTTGACGAGAAAGAATAGTCTTAAGAATTGATTATCTGATTAACAACATCACTTACTGTATTTGACTCAATAGCAAAAGCAAGGCTCTCAAATCCAGTAATCTTAAAATTATTGATGCCAATTATCTTACCTTCTTTATTTACTAAAGGTCCACCTGAATTACCAGGATTAACAGGAACATCTGTCTGAGTGTAAATTCTTAGACCATTTGGACCCATTCTGTGAACAGCGCTTACAATACCCTCAGTAACACTAAAATCAAATCCAGCAGGATTACCAAGTGCAATCACTTTCTCACCAACCTTGACATTATTTGAATTACCAAACTCAAGTTTCTGCATAGTTCCAGCATTTATCTTAAGCACTGCGAGATCAGTATTAGTTTCAGCTCCAACAAAGCTTGCATCATACAACTGACCCTCATAAGTCAATATTTTTAGGCTTGGTGCACCATTCACAACATGATAATTTGTAACAATATAACCATCATCTGAAATAATCGCACCGCTTCCTTGTACACTTCCTGCAATCACGCTAACAACTGAATCTATCACATCAGCAACAATATCTGTAAAGTCTGCGCTTACATCAATATCTTGCAATTGAGTCCTCAATTCTGTTAATTGTTCATCGCTTTGTTCTTCAACCTCTGCAATCTTGCCCTGCAAACCTTCTATTTTCTTTTCACTTGCTTCTTGCTGAGTCTGGATAGTAGTTTCAATATTTCCAAGTTTTTGCTCTGTTGCACTTTTTGTCTCTTTAACATCTTCTTTAAGGCTCTCTGTTTTAGAATCAATTGATTTAATGTTTTTGTCAAGATTTTGGATATTACTATTTAAAGTTGATTGAAGATAATCAATTTTTTCATTATAATCATTTTCTGCTTGCTGTAACTTGATGCTCATTGCAGTAAGTTGATTTTCAAGTGAATTTGTATTGTAATAATTAAATGATATTAGTCCTAGAATTACTACTGCCATTAATGAGAATATAGTACTTCTATTGATTCTTAATTCTACCATACTGTATAATACAGATATTTACTGGTTAATAAGCCTTTTTCTTTGGTTTACTAGATAGAAGATTACTACTTAATAGTAGTTAAATATAGAAAGGTTTATAAAGAGAGAATCATTACATTTTACTATATTACAATTAAAAATGGCAGAAATAAAACAACTTGAAATAAAACACAATCATTCACAATTGGATGAGAAAATAGAAGAAAAAATCAGAGGCCTTTGCATGAAGAAAGGGATGACTTTTATAGAAGCAAGAGACAAAGTCCTCAGCAGATATAAACGATTTAATTCATAATTATATTTATTTTTTATTTCTTTTTACAAACAAAAATACAATGGTCTTTTTCAAAAGGATCCAGTTTTCTATAATCGACAATAATTATCTTATCTTCTAATTGAGTTCTCACCTTATTGAATATTTCAGCAGGTTTCTTTGTAACATCAACACTTCTTGCTTTAACGCATAATAGAGCAAAACCATCCTTTTTCAGGTACATATTACAATTCTTAAGAAAAATCTCCACTTGATTCTTCTGAGCAATATCCTGATAAACAACATCAGCAAGGATTACTCTATCAACATAAGTCTGAGGTTTCTTGCAATCAGCTAATATCGGGACAATATTCTTTCTTTTTTCTGCTAGCATAACAAGGTCACGCACAACTCTTGGCGCAAAATCAAGCGCAAATATAATACCATCTTCACCAACTATATCTGATAAGAATGAGGGTGTATAACCATGACTCGCCCCAAGATAAAGTACAACATCCTTTGGTTTAATACCTATCTGTGATACATCTTTCATAATAGCAGCTGCAAGTTTGCTTCTTGATGGATCCCATAATCTATATTCTTCCCTACCTTCCTTATATGTAGCTTCATCAAAGAACGTCTTCTTAGGTGTCAGATTTTTAGTCAGAATCTTCTTCCTACCTTTATCAATTTCGTAAACACCAAAAAATTTATGTTCATTTATTATCTTTCTCATTTTACTTTCTCACTTTTAACTTCTTTTAATTGACTAATATGATAACTTTTGAATTTGCCTCTTTGAAAATTCCCTTTCTTGAAAACATGATAAAATAATGCTACAAAATAAAGTATCTTTGGCATTAAAAAAAACAGCAGTACAAAAAATATAATAGTTGCAAGTGTTAGTACCGAAAATAATGCCATCTATACTCCTCCGCCAAAACTATCAAGGATAGTTCCTAGACCTCCTCTTCTTGAACCACCTGCATGTGAACCAGTCGTTAAATATTGACCGATTTTACCAGCAAGTTTACTTAAAGGTAGACTCTGAAGCCAAACAGTTCCTGGTCCTTTTAATGTAGCCAAGAATAAACCTTCACCACCAAACAATACGTTCTTTGCACCAGAAACCAATCTTATATCAAAGTCAACAGTTGGTTCATACATTGCAATATGTCCTGTATCAACTAATAAAGTTTGGTCTTTTATTAAAGTGAATTTTGTAATCTCACCACCTAATTCAACAAAGGCTTTTCCTTTACCTGATAATTTCTGTAATATGAAACCTTCACCGCCAAAGAATCCAGCACCCATCTTTTTTCGGAAATGCATCTCTAGTTTAACTGAATCCTGCGCACACATGAATGCATCCTTCTGGCAGATCATCTCTTTACCAAGCTTCATATCAAGCTCGATTATCTTACCAGGGAACTCTGATGAAAAGGTAATGATTCCTGTTCCTTCAAGACATGTGAAAGTATTAAGGAAAATTGATTCACCAGAGAATCTTCTCTTTATTCCTTCAACAAGTCCTCCTCTTGTAGAGGTATCCATCTTGATATTCTCAGACATCCATGACATACCACCACTCTCTGAAAATAGTGTTTCGCCTTTTTCTAGCTCAAAATTGACTGTCTGCATGACTGTTCCATTAATAGTATGTTTCATTAGTGTTCACCTTTTAGATTTTGAATCGTCAAACCTTTTTTCCAATCCCTTACGCAAAGTATCACCGACAAACTTACCTTTGAAATAATCAACCTTAATAGCGATAGCTATCTTGTCAGCAAGCGCTCTTGCAACCTTTCCTTTATCAGATCTCTTTGCTTTTGAAATTAAAGGATGATCAAATATAACTCCATATTTAGGGGATTTTGCACCTGATTTCAGATGTCTAAACAACGCTTTCTCAGCGCCAAGTAATTGAACAATTGAAGCAGGAAGCTCTGACAGATGTTTGATTGATCTGGCATGTTCAACCAACTTAGCTCCAATCAGACCACCAGTGATAGCTATCATGTTAGGACATATCCTAGTCATTATTCTATCAAGATAAAGTTCGTGTGATTCCTTAAGATTATACAACTTAGTTATCTCTGTAGCAAGATTCATGATTGGTTTTAGATCAGCATTACTAAATTCAGCACCCATTGAATCACCTAGTTTAACATTAATCTCACTGAGCAACTGTTTCTTAGATTTTCTTTGAATCAACTCAACAAATTTTTCATTATCAGTCAACTCTTTAGTAAACTCAGGGAGGTACAGTCCATACCATTCTCTTAAACGTCTGACAAGTGTATTAGTGACTTTATTCAATTCTTCAATATTGTTGATTGTATTGATAATAAAATTATCTTCATTCACAGAATCCTTCACTTGTTTTTTTGTAAGTTGTATATTCTTATTATAGAATTCATTAAAAAACTGTTTCTTCTTGAAATAATTAAGAATATCTTTTAGTTCATTTCCTTCTGGCTTAAACAAATTCTTGTACCTAGAAGTTAACTTATTCTCATCATTACCTTTATCTATTACCATATACTTTGAATTAAGTATAAAACTTCCAAGTAAATTAGTAAATATAAATTTCTTATTCATATGATTTTAGAGAATAAAGAGATATATAAAGTTTGCTAGTATATTGAGAAAAGGACTATATTCTGATAAAAAACATAATTTATTCGAAATAAATAAAAATAATAATCTATTATCATAATAAATCATGAAAAATATTGCACTAATTGTCATTAACCATGATTTAGACATTGATTATGACAACCACATTGATTCAATTATGAAAAAAAACCTTGAATTTTATGAATACAAAGTAATCTCATTAAAGAATAATAAATGCACAAAAGATAATTTAATAAAATCCATAAGAAAAATAAAAAAAGAAATTAATCGTGATGATAAATTTATTTTTTATTATTCTGGACACACAGTATGGTCACCTTGGAAGAAGAAACTATTATTCTTAGATTTTAAACCTTATCATGTTTTACATGGGACAAAAGCAGAATGGATTTCTAACAATCACCTAATTAAATTACTAACAAAGATAAAATGTAGTAAAAGCTTAATGTTTGATACTTGTTGTGGACCTCTTATTCAAATGATTTGTAAAGGAGCGGATCAAGTAATTACTGTGTCTGATAAAATTGGAAAAACCAAACCTATTTTTGAAGATAACACTCATACACCAGTAATTGCTTACAACATAAATAAAATGATTTTTGAAAAGAAAAAATATAGTTCATTTGAAAAATATAAAAAAAATAGTAAAAAATCAAATATAAAGATTAGCTTTTCAAATCATGATTTTACTTTTTGAAAAGTGTCTGCATTATTCTTTTAAAACCTAAATATGTATAAAAGCCCGTGCTTACAATTCCTTCAGATTTTTTTTCTGTTGCGCCTGAATCCGTACTTGTTGAATTCCCCGCAGGTGCTGCTGCTGCTGTCTCATTTCCTTCTGGCATTTTTTTATTCCCCCTAAACCTTTATTTACTAATGAATTGTATATTAAATCAATTCACTTATAAATATTTCTATATTTTATATTAAAAACAAAGATTTATAAAAAAATAAAGATAAAAAATATTGTGTCATTAGATAAAATAGTTAACAAACTAAAATCAGAATGCAAAATCATACAAGGAGGTATGGGTGTTGGAGTATCTGATTATAATCTCGCAAGAACTGTTTCTAAATTAGGTCAATTAGGAGTTGTTTCTGGAACTTTGCTTGACACAGTTATGATTCGACGACTTCAAAATGGTGACGAGAATGGAGATGTTAGATCTGCTCTGAGTGAATTCCCAAATCAGAAGATAGCTGAAGAAATAATAGAGAGATATTATACAAGCGGAGGGAAGGGAGAAAGTGAAAATTACAAGCACTCTCTTTTTCCAAGATTTAAGAAAATGTCTGATAATTCTATTATGTTAGCAAACAGAAATCTAGAAAACCTTCTTGTCGCTGCAAATTTTGTAGAAGTTAATCTTGCTAAAAGAGGACATAATAATCCAGTTGGTATCAACTATTTGCATAAATTACAATGGACATTAATGCCTTCTATATTTGGAGCAATGCTTGCTGGCGTTGATGCAGTATTGATGGGAGCAGGACTACCAAAAGAAATTCCTAATATCATTGATTTATTCTCAAATGGAAAAGGTGCAACCATGCCAATTAATGTAGTAAATAATAACATATATTCTATTAATTTTAACCCTGACCAAATTATAGGAAATAATGAACAATTAAAGAAAGCAGCTTTCTTAGGAATAGTTTCAAACCATCTTGGAGTAAGAGCACTACCAAATGTAGATGGATATATTATGGAAGGATACCTTGCAGGAGGACATAATGCACCTGCAAGAAGTAAAGAAATAGATGAAACAGGTGAGCCTTTATACGGAATAGCTGATGATGTTAATTTTAAACTTCTAAAAGGTATGTTAAAAAAAAGAGAGAAGGAACAACCATATTGGATGGCCGGTGGATATGCTAAAAAATTAGATGAAGCACTTTTAGCTGGAGCATCAGGTATTCAAGTAGGTACTTTATTTGCATTTTGCAAGGAATCAGGAGTAGAGAGTAATCTTAAAAAAGAGATTATTCAGTATATAATGAATGGTGGAGAAGTATACACTGACCCAGTTATTTCTCCAAGTGGATTTCCTTTTAAAATTATGAAAATATTAGGAACCGTTCATGAAAAAGAGATATATGATAATAGAAGCCGAGTTTGTAATATAGGTGGACTTGTTGATTTGTATGAAAACGATGGAAATATACTTACTAGGTGTCCTGCTGATAAAATAAACATATATGTTAAAAGTGGAGGAGACATTAATGATACAACAGGAAGATCATGCTTATGTAATAATTTGTTTTCTACAATAGGGCTTGGGTCACTGAACGAACCACCAATTGCAACCGCAGGATCAGATTTTTCAGATGTAATAAATATTGTTAAAACCCATGGTGTTAATTATACTGCAAAAGATGTTATAAATTATATTTTAAAAAATACATAAATTATTGAGAAATATTATTCTTATTATTAAAAGGAAAAAATTAATAAACTACTGTTTCTAAGTAAATATAATGATTGAGATTAGAGTACATGGGAGAGGTGGCCAAGGAGCTGTAACAACATCACAAATTCTTGCAATTGCTGCTTTCTATGATGGAAAAGAATGTCAGGCATTCCCTAATTTTGGTGTTGAACGCGCAGGCGCTCCTGTTGAAGCTTTTGTCAGAATAGATAACAAACAAATAAACTTAAGAAGTCATGTATATAATCCGTATGTAGTCATTGTTCTTGATCCATCCTTGCTAGAAGTACTTGATATTACTAAAGGTATGAAAGACAAAGGCCTTGTTATAGTTAACTCAAATAAAGATAGGCAAAAACTAGGAGTGGATTCAAAAAGATATTGTGTTTACACATTTGACGCAACTGAAACCGCTCTAAAGATATTCCATAAACCTATTGTTAACACATTAGTATTAGGTGCATTCTCAGCAATAACCGGATTAGTAACATTAGAATCATTAAAAAAAGCAGTAAGTGAAAGTTTTGCAAAAAAAGGACAAAAGATTATTGACTTAAACAATCAAGCAATTGAAGAAGTGTATAATTGTTTAAAAGATAAAGAAGAAAAATGGAAAGCAAAACAAAATTAACTATTGGTGCTGTAATTGAAAAACCAGGCAACAGTATAATTAATAAAACAGCAGGGTGGAGAGCCCTTCAACCAATTGTCAATAAAGATAAATGTATAGCATGCCATCAATGCTGGGTAAGTTGCCCTGATATGGCAATAAAAGTAAACCCGAAGATAAAAAAAGCTGTTGTCGATTATAATTACTGTAAAGGTTGCGGCATCTGTAGTCAGGTATGTCCTACCAAAGCAATACACATGCAAAGAGAAGATAAATGATTTCCGTTTATATAACGTGTAAAGACAAAAAAGAGGCAAAAAGAATAAGCAAACATTTATTGGAAAAAAGATTGATAGCATGTTCAAATATGTTCCCTATTGAAAGCATGTACTGGTGGAATAATAAAATCAATGAGGATAAAGAAATTGCAATAATCGCAAAGACAACCAAAAACAATTTCGATAAGATCAAAAAAGAGATTAAAAATATACATTCATATGAAGTTCCATGCGTTATTGCTTGGGACATTGTAGAAGGAAACAAGGATTACCTTGACTGGATGTCAAGAATCACCAATAAATAGACCGGTTACAGGTCTATAGCATAGCTAACATGATTCAGGTGATTCTTGAGCATGCTCAGGAATATACCACATTCACAAGAAGAAAGTGGACTTTGTCCACTGGTCACTAGACCAGATGTATATTCCCGACATAAAAAAGAAGTGAAATAATATAATCAAAATGAAAAAAGTAATCGAAGCAAGCATGGCTGTTGCACTCGCAACAAAATTTTGCAATCCGGGTGTAATACCAATGTATCCAATCACTCCTCAAACTCATATAGTTGAAAGGCTTGCTGACTTAATCAACGATGGTGAACTAGATGCTGAGATGATCCATGTTGAATCAGAACATTCTGCTTTATCAGCAGCAGTCGGTGCAAGCGCTACAGGTGTAAGAACTTTTACTGCAACAGCTTCACAAGGTCTTGCTTTAATGCATGAGATACTATTTGTTGCTTCAGGTATGAGGCTTCCAATTGTAATGGCTATAGCAAACAGAACTTTATCAGCTCCGATTAATATATGGAACGACCATCAGGATAGCATGTCAGCAAGAGATAGCGGTTGGATACAAATTTACGTTGAGTCTGCCCAAGAAGCGTTTGATACAATCATCCAAACGTATAAGATCGCTGAAGACCGAGAGATCTTAACTCCAGCAATGGTTTGCTTAGATGGTTATACTCTTAGTCATGTTTACGAACCAGTTGAATTGCTAACACAACAACAAGTAGACAGCTTCTTACCTAAATTCAAACCATTATACAAACTAGATACAGAGAAACCAGTTACAATGGGTTCTGTCGCTTTTCCTGATAGTTTTATGGAAATAAAAGAAGGACAACAAAACGCAATGCTTGCTTCACTCAACACAATAAAAAGAGTCCATGATGAATTTAAGAGTAAATTTAACAGATCATATGGAGATGGCCTTATTGAGAAATATAAGATGAATGATGCTGAGTATGCTGTTATCTGTATGGGAACCATTTGTGGCACAGCAAGAACAGTCATAGACAGATTAAGAAATGAGGGCAAGAAAGTAGGTATGATTAAATTAAGGACATTCAGACCATTCCCAATACAGGGCATAATAAACGCAACAAAAGGTCTAAAAGGAATTGCAGTACTTGACAGAAGCATTTCCCTTGGATATAAAGGTCCAGTATATACAGAAGTAAGAAATACACTTTGTAATAATAAAACAATCATAAATGGATTCATTGTTGGCCTTGGAGGGCGCGATGTAACTCCTTCACACATTGAAAAATCTCTAAACGACCTAAATACAAACAAAAAAACGCAGTGGCTAAAGTGAACAGAAATGCACCATATAGTGAACGAGATAAACCAGAGAGAGCAATGTGTGTACTGCGGCAACAACTTAAGTGACAAGAGATGGTATTCAGAGCATTCAATGGAACATCATTATAAATCGGTTGAATGTGGAGAAAGAGTAAGAGTAAAAGTCAATTTCATTGGATCAGGCCATGATACATGGGATAAAACAATTGAGGATAAGATAAAAAAATGACACTTGGATTAAGCGAAGAAGAACTTTTTGTGCAAGGACACAGATCATGCGCTGGTTGTGGTTGTGCATTAGCCATGCGCTATGCGCTAAAGGCAGCTGGTAAAGATACTATTGTATGCAACGCAACAGGTTGTATGGAAGTAGTAAGCAGTCCTTACCCTCAAACATCATGGAAAGTTCCTTGGATACATGCAGCTTTTGAGAACGCTGCAGCAGTTGCTTCAGGTGTAGAACGATCCCTTAAAAAACTTAATAAGAAATCTAATGTCTTAGTTATTGCCGGCGATGGAGGAACATTTGATATTGGTTTCCAGGCATTGAGTGGAGCGTTTGAACGAGGTCATAATATTACATTCCTTTGCTACGACAATGGTGCTTATATGAACACAGGAGTACAAAGATCAGGTGCAACACCTAAATATACAGCCACTACAACTACACCAGCAGGATCAAAAGTACATGGAAAAAAAGAATTCAAGAAGGATATGCCCTTTATTGTAGCAGCCCATGGTGCTTATGTAGCTACTGCAAATATTGCATACCCTCAGGATTTCACAAAAAAGATGCAAAAAGCTATTGAATTCAATGGACCTTCTTATGTCCAGGTATACGCTCCATGTGTAATCGGCTGGAAGATTCCATCTAACATAACTATCAAGATTTCAAAGCTTGCTTTTGAAGCAAAAATCTATCCAATGTATGAGATTGAGAATGGAGTTTTAAAGTTCACACTAAAACCATCTAAAGACATTTCAGTTGTAGAATATCTCAAATTACAAGGAAGATTCAAGCACATGGTTGATGATGAAATTAACGACACTCAAAACCATGTAAATGAAAGATGGGATAAACTTATAAAAATAGAAAAGAGTGGTTTAAAAATATTTTAAAAAAAAATATTAAAAAATCACCAGTTTCTTGTTTTTTTATATGCCTTACTAACAGCTTTCTTAATCTGTTTTCTTGCTTCTTTCTTAGCTTCTGCTTTAACTCTTTTAACAGCTTTCTTAGCGGCTCTTTTAACAATCGGCTTAGCTTTCCTTACTCCTTTTTTAACACCTTTCTTCGCAAGTCTTGCTAGTTTCTTTTCTCCTTTTTTAGCCTGAGACCAAAAACGTTTCAATACTTTCTTTTCTTTTGGTGTCACTTTATTCCTTATTATCTTATTCACTTTTTTCCCTTTAGCTGAAGCCTTCTTCGCTATTTTCTTAATTAATTTTCGCATTTATTCTCACCTCTTTCTTCTCAACATTGAAATCAACATAAAAAACATTAAAATAAATGAAATGACAAAGCCTATATTTGAATATTTCGGATTTGTAGTGCTGATATAAGATGCACCAATCAATAATGCAGCAATAACAAGACCAAGAGAGATTCTATTACTGGCAGTACTAATCCTCCAATTCAGACTCTTTAAATCCTGATCAATTGAACCTACCTTCTTGTCAGCGTCCTTTATACTATACATTAATTCAGTTGTGCGTTCAGGCAGCCTTACTAAGAAATCTTTTATCTTAATAGATGTCTTGAATATATTCTTTACTATATACTCTGGTCTTGTCTTCTCTTCAAACAGTCTATCAACAAAAGGTTTAGAGACCTTTACAATATCAAACTCAGGGTCAAGCTTTCTGCATACACCCTCTAAGGTAATTATAGACTTACCGAGTAAGACAAAGTTAGTAGGCATCTTTATCTTGTATCTCTTTGCAATGGCTATTGACTTATTAAGCACTTGACCAAGGTTAACTTCTTTCAAAGAAGTCCCATAATATTCACCTAAAGAATTTCTAATATCTTCTTTTAGCCTATCAATGTTAATACTATCTTCAACAATACCTAGATTAAGCAACGCATCCACTACACCGTCGAGACTACCATCCATCATAGATATAAATAGATCGGTAAGTCCTTGTTTTAGAGAATCATTTAAAGTACCAACAATACCTGTATCAAGAAAAGCAATCTTATTACCTTTTAATATAAGAATATTTCCAGGATGAGGATCTGCATGAAAAAACCCATGAACAAATATTTGTTTGAATACAGCATTAGCAATATTATTGGCAATCTCTTTTGCATCGCTTTTCTTAATCTTCTTAAAACTCGATAGTCTTATTCCATCTATATAGTCAAGCGTAAGAATCTTCTTTGTTGAGTAGTCCCAGTAAACCTTAGGAATTGTGACATTTTTATCATTCAGGAAATTTTTATGTAGCCTATCAAGGTTTTTTCCTTCTTTAACATAATCCAGTTCAATCTTTGTGTATTTCCCAAACTCAGATACGATCTCTTTTGGTTGAACAAAGTCATTAGGAAAATATTTTTCTATAATATTAGCAAGCTTATAGAGTATATCAATGTCAGTATCAATAATCTTGTCGATATTAGGTCTTTGTACTTTAACAACAACTTTCTTTCCAGATTTAAGCACGGCTTCATGCACCTGGCCAATTGAAGCAGCTGCAATTGGATTTTTATTGAAGAAAGCGAGCTTCTTTTTCAATTGAGAATCAACAATCTCTTTTGCTTTCGCCGAAGAGAAAGGTTTTACATTATCCTGTAGTTTACTTAGTTCATCACAATATTCAACAGGTATTAAGTCAGGTCTTACACTTAACAATTGTCCTAATTTGATAAATGTACCATCTAACTCCTCAAAAACTTTCCTAACACTAACTGGGTTGATTTCACCCTTATTGAACTTGTGCTTCTGTAACCGCATGGTCAATGGCAAGAAATATTTTAAACCTGCATGTTTTAACAGAAAACCAAAATTATACTTAAAAAGAACATGCAATATCTGCTCAAACCTTCTAACATCTCGTATATCCTGCGCAAGATTAAGTAAAGACATTCATCTACCTCTTTTTCTATTTATTTATTACAGTTATTGGTATATAAAGTTATTGTTTTTAGGAGAGAAAATTAGGGATTAATTTGATAGTAGTTACTACCAAAATAATCAGAAACAAAACATTCTCCATGAAACCGCCTGTTTTAACAAAACCAGACAAACGAAATTTTGCAATTGGATGTAAAAAATTAATCCCTTGCTTGGTAAATGCATCAGCAATCAAATGTGAAAAACAACCGATAAATAGTGCAATCCCAGATTCTTTATTGTAAGAATAAGTCAGATATGAGATTAGCATGGTGAAAAATATTGAATGAAACAAACCTCTATGTCCAAACAAAAACCTAAAGAATTCAGATACAAAACCAAGTTTTCTTCCAAGTTTGCTTTTAGGATGATCAATATCAATTACCAATGCCCCAATTAGTACAAAGGCAAAGAAGAGTATTCTGTTGTTTATATTAATATAATCAAGCGCAACCACACCAGACAAAAATGCAAATGCCAAATGTGTTCTTGCTAACATATTTATTTAATTGATTATCTTATTTAATAATCTTTGTTTAAAAAATGCAAGAATTAAGGTAAAAATAAATGTAATTAATTAGAAGGACTATTCTGTTTTCTCTTGATTAACTTTCTTAACTTCTTCATTAAGTTTCTTAATCTCTTCTTCAGGATCAAGTTTTGTGTTTACGTTGCTTGAGATGAATTCAAGCCGCTGAAACATATCATTCTTTACAACTCTTCCGGTAAATTCAACAATGTTTCCTAGTAATTCAGTCTTCATGGTTTCAAACTTTTCAGGGAAATTCTTATATTCCATCATCTGTTCTTTTGTCTTACTAAGAAGACTCTCAGCCTGATCTCTGAAGCATACAATACGCATATTTTCTGTACCATCATCAAGGAATACATTAAATACATATGAATAATCAGGAGTAACCTCACTATGAACATCACAAACAAATTTGTCTTCTTTAGGCTTTGCGCGTTTTCCGCAGTCAGGGCATACTTCATAGAACTTAGGATCAAATATCTGGACAATTGTGCCTACAATTGATATATTATCCTCATTCTCTTGTAATTCTTTTATCTTCTTCCTTTTAGCAACGTCATTATTAACATTTATATCAACATCAACTGTTTCTCCCTCAGGATTGATTAGTATACTTCCTCGATCACCAATATGAACTTCTTTCTGTTTAGTATTATTCTCTCTGACATAACCACTTTGGGTTTTAATTACATCTCCTGGCTTCATCTTAGCAAGGTTATCAGCCTGGCTACCCCAACAAACAATCCTCATAGTTCCAGTCTCATCTGCTACAATAAAAGATCCTACTTTCCCAGAAGTACCATCACTTCGTTTGAACTCATTTATGTTAAATATGTTTTTTACTTTACCGACTAATTCTACATTTCTCATGCCAGTCAGAACATTCTTTACTTGAAGTTTTCCTGTTTCAAATAATTTTATACCTAGTTCATTAGCTATAATATGAGCAGCGCCCTCTTCAGAAATAAGTCCAGAAAGCTTCTCAAGCTTCTGATTTATCTTAAGTTTTATCTCTTCTTCACTTAGTCCTGACTTATCCTTAATCTTTTGTATGATATCTTCAAATGGTATTTTAATCATAAGAAGGAGTGGCTGGATTTGATATAAAAAGATTTGTATTTTGAAAGATAATTGTATGAAATTTAATCTAAGGACTAGGTATTTTATAAGAAAATGGAGTTACAAATTGATTCTCGTTATTGGCTTCATCTGTAGTTGTCGCTGCGAAATAATAAGTAGTATCTGAAGTGAATATCGCCATTGTCTTAGATAAAGTATTAAAAAAACCATCATTTTGATCAAAAAAACTGGCAAGAGCAATATCATTAAAATCATATAAAGAATAATATATTTTATATTTATTTAAGTCAAATGCTTCTGTTCCATCAGTATTAGTTGTCACAGGCTCCCACGTGAATACAATATTACCTTCGTCCTTAGCTACATCTACTAATACTGGTGAGGCAGGTGCAAGATCATCAACCAAATCACCTTGAAGTGGAACAACAGTCGTATTCGTTACCTGAGAAATCCTCAGCAACTACAGCAAACCAATAAGAATTGATTTCTTTTGAATGATCATATCCAACCAAGTTTTCAACTATTGCTAAATATCCATTGCTATCAAAATCATCATCATCATCTACAGTCAAGACCTTATTAACACCAAATTCACGCACACTAGAAAATTGTATTGGAGAATAATATATATTGTAATATTTTACATCATCATCAATATTCTCTTGCCATTTGATTATTATTCCATTCTCTTTATTGATGGCATCTTCTGCTTCAACATTCTCTACTGCTAAAGGAGGTTTATTATCTTTAAAAGCAAGTGCAAACTTGATCTCAATATATTTTAGTTCGGTTTCTTCTTTAGTCTCATCATATATGTAAAACTGTTTATTCTGTTTTACACAGAAAGCAATTCTTCTATCAGTATTAACAACTGACTTGGATTCACAATCACTATTAAACCAAAGACTATATTCAGGTAGTCTCAATTTATTTTGAACACAATCATTAATATCAGACACAGAACACTGTATAATAAGCTCTTTTGATTTCTGCTTTAATTCACTATAAATGCTCATGTTGTAATCAAGTGAAACCTTGAAAGAAGGTTTTGTTGAATATGAAACCTTGCCTATCTTCTGGCACGGCAAAGATTCTTCATTTAAAGTATAATCAATATGATGGAAAAAAGGTATTGGGTTCACATATAAATCATTAACTTTCACTCTAAAATTAAGATAAGTACCATAAGTTACTCCTGTTTCTCCAATTTTACCTATATCATCACCTTCTTCAACTTCATCATCAACTTCAACAGAGCTTTCATCAATATGACAATACATTGTCTGGAAAGCACCATCGTGGTCAATCACAATATATTTACCGCATTCATCATCTTCATCAACTTCAATAACCTTGCCATCAGCAGCTGCATAAACATCAGCAAGTTCATACATTGGTATATCAACCCCATAATTAAAAGTGCTGCATTCATCACAGTGTTTTTCTCGCTCACCATAACAAGAACCAATATAATATTTTAGGTCGCCACCAAGTAAGGTAGATATCATGCTATCATAAAATTCAACAATAAATTTCTTAACAACGCTTGTAGTGAACTCTTTCTCAGTTGGCCAATGTAATTTAGTAAATCCTATACCTAAGTTGGTTGTTTGCAGATGAATATTCTTCAATGCAGACCCAACTACTTCTAAATCATCATTATCTATTTGATTTAGATAAAAATCATAGTTGTCTTCAGGAATTGCTAAGTCTGAATATTCTTTAAGATACTTATCCAGCGAGAACAGTATATAATTATTAAATAAGTCATTGATGATAGGATAACACTCTTTTCCTTCATTATTCCATAAGCTAAAAATTCCGAAGAGACCGCAACCAGTGTCAAGTGCATCAGCACCTCCATTCTGTCCTAAGGAGTAGATTGCTTCTTTCACAGATAACTCGGCAGATGAATCAAGGTAAAGGAGTGCTTTTCTTAGTTCAAGATCACCCTTCAACATACCAAGTTGCATCTGACCAATGTAAGCTGTCTGGTGAGCAGGTTGTTTGTTAATATCAGTAATATAATAAAATGCTAACCCTAACAAGATTCCTGCAAGGAAAGGATAAACCAGTATATCTCCTTTTTTGTTCATCTTTCTTAGTTTCATTTTAATTGCGCTATTGATAATTCTAGCTGTAAGTAATCAACATCATCATTCTTTACAGCAAGTTTAGTGGTTGCAAGAGGGGTTATTTTTCTGCAATCTGCAAGCAATGACCTAAGCCCTTCACACTTTGCAAAGCTAAGTCCTCTAAATTTAGCAACTTCCTCATTTTCTGGCTGTTCAGTTATCTTTAATCTCCAGCTTTTTTTAGATTCTTCATAATAAGGGTTAAAGAATTGTTCAGCTTGTATTTCAAGATCATCAAAGTCAGACTTATAATATGATTCAATCAGAAAAGATTTGATGTCAGAGTCATGGTAAGGTGTATTAAGAAACATTATAACATTATTAGTTGCGTCAATCTCTTTCTCAATATTATGTACATTAATATTAATTGATCTAACAGTTCCTGTCTCAAACATGCCAAATATAATTACAAGGAAAAATATTACAAACGCAGTTATAACAATCGACAACCAGTTCATCATTCCTTTGTTAAACATTTTCCATCTCAATCTTCAGTTCACCAGTATAAATTATTTTATTATCATAAACAAGTACTTCTTTAGTGATTATCTTTTCAGCCCGCTCTTTCCAATTAGTTGTAGTGACAGGGTTCTTTGAAACAGGTGCAGGCGCCCCAATCTCATTTCTAATAAGGGTTAATCTGAAAGCAAGATCATCAGCATGAGAAGAATAACATTCTTCAATACTTTCCTGATTAAATTTATTCCAGTCAATATATTCAGGATACTTACGCAAAATATCTTGATCTTGATAAGCAAAACAATCATCAGTAAATCTCTTGACAAAAATATACTCTTCCAGTCCTTCAGGAACAATAGTTATGCCTGAACCCTGATTCGCTAATAAAATTATCAATACAAGTCCACCTACAGAGAACAACACCCCAAATGCTAAGTAATAAAGCATCCTCTCTCCGCTAAATTCTTCACCTGGCATAGTACTCCTCTAAACCGTTATGTATCAAATCAGATATCTCAGGATGATTTGTTAAAGTATCCAGATTCCTTATATTTCCAATCTTTAACATTACACTAATCTTATCATTATCAAGTATCTGCATTTCTTCATCCATATTAACTAATTGACTTTTGCTCACTAAACCAAAGGATACATCGTCATATCTATCTAATAAATTATTTAGGATGTTACAAACTAATGCAACACTTTCCTGTTTATGATTATTATCAGTAACATAAGCTTTCACAACATTACCTACGTCGTCATAAGTTCCAGTATGAAAACTGAGCACAATATCAGTACTATGTGTTATCTTACTCAACCAATCAATTGGTCTTGGTTCATCAACATTAAGGTTTCTTGTGCTATCTTTATTTGTCAATTTTCTTGCGATATTAAGTGAAATCAATCTATTTATCTCTGATTCACTTAAATCACCTGCAACAGGCGATACACCCACACCAGGGTCAAGCAAAAATTGTATAGAATCTATGTTCTGCTTCGGTCCTTGTTTAACAGGACAGTCTAATTTTTTTATATTAAGAGAAGCATCAAATTGAATCTTGTCTGCAGATTTACTAAATTTTAGAGAATTTTTATTTTCAATTATTTTAGTGATTACGTTACCTTGCTTTGTTACAAAAAATGATGAAGGTTTAAAGTAATCACCTTGTTTGAATATTTCTACCTGATTGTTTTTAAAATTAATAATATATTGAGGTAACTTAGTAGGATACTCAGATACAATATTTCCTTGTATAGGATACAAAGAATTAGTAATTAGTGCAACATCCCTTACAACTTTTGTCTCAAAGAATATGTCTGTTGATGCCCATAACTGCGCAGCGTTAACAATAACAAAAGCTGAGAATACACCTGCAAGTAGTTCTAACATAAACAACCATGCAATCCCTCTTTTATTCATTTTCTTAATTTGTTGTTTCTTTTACTAGAAAAATATCTATCTCATTATTTAATTTATGTACTGAGACCTCATTCATTCTTGGCAAATCAGTATTAAAATATGTCTTTAAAGCATGTGAAAATGTTGCTTTATTCTGTCGCAGCATAAACAATCCTCCTTCCCAATATGATCGGTCATGCCTCTGCTCTTTCTTGAAGTCAAATGTTTTCCCAGTTGGCTGTTCAAAAGAACGGCAGAAATTATTATTACAGGGTATATTGTACAAAGTAGGATGAGTATTATCCCATCCAGGTTCTTGGCATAAACAAATACACGGTTTACCAGTTTCACATTTAGCTGGTCTGTCCATCTGTATTTTTAATACAGCATCTGTTATGTGTAATGTCAACTGAGTTGTATCTTTAGGGAACACAGCTAATACAGTGCCTCTATCAAGCCTAAGATTAATTGTTTCCAAGACTTCACCACTCCCCTTAGCAACATTCTCAACAGTATTAGCTAAGTGATTAAATGATTCTAGTCCTTGGTCACTTAACCTGAACAAACTACTTGTCCATGAAGTCACAAGAATAAATAGTATTACACCGATTACTAACATAACTAAGAATGACCATGCAATACCTCTTTTATTCTTCATGTTAACTATTTTAAACATGTCCTACCTTTATCTGTAAGGTTTGGACTATCAGATGTACATCCGTTATATTGTTGTAAACCATCTATACAAGGACACTTGTCAACAAGGTCCGGCACAAAATCTCTGTCAAAATCACCAGTGCTCTCTTTTGCTTTCTGTTTAATACCACTCGCCTGTTGCCCAAAAGTCTCTGTAAAAAAGTATAAGTATAGGCCAAAGACAAAAGCAAGCAGTACAAATCCAACTATAAGTTTCATTGGACTTACGTTCTGTCCTTTCTTATTCATCATAT
>Ga0187833_10001686_pt1 | contig 24803 bp, 17 predicted proteins | sample ETNtaG_37_FD_167968 | JGI IMG/M metagenome (GOLD analysis project Ga0187833, IMG submission 167968) | Marine microbial and viral communities from oxygen minimum zone, Eastern Pacific Ocean - ETNP2014_SV_400_PacBio MetaG (Illumina Assembly) | ecosystem: Environmental > Aquatic > Marine > Hypoxic...
GAAGCTAGCAGCCTCCTTGCGAGCTTCGGCGGGCAGCGCAGACATAGCCATCTTCATCAGATGCTGCAACTCGACGCGGCCACGCTCGTCTGCCAATTCAGCGGCGATGCCGACAGCCTGCCACTTCCAGTCGGGTGTGACCAGCAACGTAATTGTCTGCGGCGACTCTATGTGCGCTACCTTCAGAATAGCTTCGATATCGGCGTGCGTGCGCTGGATCAGCGCCTCGCCTCGTAGCAGTTTATCGGACGCCGGCTTGCCATCGGGGTACGATGCCGTGCTGACGAAGCCGTCGCCGTCCAGCACTTCCCACGCCTCCTCGGCCAAGTGCGGAACAATCGGCGCCAGTCCACGCGTAACGGTTGAAAGGTAGTCGTGCAGCAATTCGCGATGAGGCTCACCGCAGCGGCGCAGGTACCAACGATAGTAGTGTGGTAGCTCGAAGAAAAGATGGCGCATTGCCGTGCGAAATCGCATCCGGTCGCACGCACGGCCTGCGTCGTGGACTGCCTGTGAGAGTGTAGCTGCAAACCAGTCATCGACAGGGTGTGGCTCGTCGCGTCCACCACCAGCGTTCTCGGTGACAAAGCGCAGCCAGCGCTCCAGCTTGCGTCCGGCAGTGTCAGCGAAGCTCCCCTCCCAGTTAGGGTCGTCCAGGCCTTCGCCGGAATTGCAGAGTGTTAAACGAGTCGCATCAGCACCGTAGCGATCAATCAGCTGTCGGATAGTGTAGAAATTGCCGCGAGATTTTGACATCTTCTCGCCGTCGACCAGCACCCAGCCATTAACCGCGAAACCGCGTGGCCACTTTGCTGGGGGGAAGACGGCGGTGTGGTTGAACAGACTGAACGAAAGATGGTTCTGGATTAGATCCTTTCCCGAAACACGCAGGTCATAGGGGTACCAGTATTCGAATTCGGCACGCCAGGCGGCAACCTGTTCGGCGTCGATGTTGGGCACCGCTGCAAGGTCGCCGTTACCAAAGAGTGCCTCGAAAAGTTCCTCACTCAATTTCTCGACTGGCAGCGAATTGACATGATGCGCGACAGTGTAGTAGGCCATATAGATAGTCGAATCGCTCAGCGATTCGATAACCCATTTATCGTCCCACGGCAACCGTGTCCCCAGACCATGCTCACGTGCACAGGCCCAGTCGCGTAGCCAGTCCAGCACGTACTCAAACTGGGTGCGCGCCTTCTTTGGGAAAAGCTCCATGGAATCGAGCGCCTTGCGGGTACGCGCAGTCCAATCACCGTCGTCGTATTTCAGGAACCACTGATCCTCCACAATTTTGACGGTGCAGTCGGTGAGCCAGCGGCTGCGTGCAGGACCGGTCAGTTCGTAGTAGCGCAAGGCGTCACCGCTAGCAATGAGTGTCGCGCGCACTTTTTCGCGCGCAACGGCCACCGGTAGTCCGGCGCAGTTCATGCCAATCGAGTCGAGCATCGTGCCATGCTGGAAACTGTGCAAGTAGAGCTGCTGCTTTGCCTCTTCCAGCCGAGCGCGGTCATGTTGGTCGCGCACGCCCATCTGGCGGCAGAGTGCAGGAGCCGGAACGGTGCCGAGTTCACCCGAATCAATGATAGCAAACGGCTCGATTTTCTTTATATATTCATAGTCGAGATTCCACTCCGCGCAGAGCTCCACAGATTCTTGCAGGTCAGCTAGCCCCTGCCAGTCGTCTGGCGCGTCGCTCGGAACTGACGTCACGATGCCAGAGCCGATAGTGGCGTCACAGAAATCGGCCGGCAGCACAATGAGCTCACGATCGATGCCGGGCGGCGCATATCGTTGGCCAATCAATTCGCTACCGGCAATCGTGCCTAGTTCCTCCACATCGTGGCCTTGTAGCTGCAACTTGTCCGGCATTTGTTCCGAGCAAATCCACTCCTCACCATCCACCCGCACTCTCGCGTAGGTGCCACTGCCGTCAACCCACAGATTGGTCTGTCCGAAGACTGTCTCGGGCCGCAGCGTTGCGGCAACCAGCGTACCAGCGTCACCTCGAAATTTGAGCAGGCAATATTCCTGCGGTGTTTCACCTTCGCCAGAGATGCGGTCGTGGTCGCCGACCACTGTCTCGCGCTCGGGGCACCAGACTACCGGAAACGAGCCCTTGCGCAGGTAGTTCCCTTCGCGCAGGCGGTTGAACTGCCAACGGATGAAGGTGTCGTAAGCAGGGTTCTGGTCGGTAGTGATGAAGCTGCGACGCCAGTCGACTGCCAGTCCCAGTGATTGTAAATCCTGCTGGAAACGCTCAGGAAAGTGCTCGAACCACGCTTGCGGCTCTGCCAGCGACTTAGCCAGCTTGCCGGTAATCCCCATCTGCTCCAATGCGCGTAGCTGGCTCGGCTCCTGCTCGGCAACACGCTGCGCAGCTGCGGCAATAGGAGTACCTGTGCAGTGGAACGCAAAGGGCCACAGCACATTGCGCCCGCGCATGCGTTGGTAGCGCGCCATCATCTCGGCGCGTAGCAGAGTAAAGCCGTGCCCTAGGTGCGGGTAGCCGTTAACGTAGGGGTACGGGAAATTGACGAAGTATTTCTCCTGTTGTGGATTGGGCTCAGCCTCGAAGATGTGTGCGTCTGCCCAGCGTTGCTGCCACTTTGCTTCCCGCTCTGGCCCGCTCACGGCCGCGGCAGTCAACGCTCCGTTATAAAACGGCCAACAGGTAAAATAGAACCCCGGTTTGCGGGCCAAAGTATGATTCGCTACGGGCCAGCAGGGATACCTCTCTCGTGCAAGGGACGTACTATTCGCGACGGGATTGAGGACATTCATGCACTGGGATTGCACGCTATGGAAATTCAGCTGGTGCGCGGCAAGGCAGTGAATGAACTGGACGATTTCGAAGAGCTGGGCGAGATTGCTCACTCGCTAGATATCTACATGGCGATTCACGCGCCTTACTACATGGATTTCCTCGGTAACGGCTACATGCGCAACAAGTCGAGCAAGTTCCTGCAGTTTGCCGGCGAAATCGGCTCACAAATCGGTGCCCGTACCATTGTTACCCACATTGGACCATACCATGGTTGTTCCTCGCGAGACGCAATCGAGGCGCTAGTGCCAATGTTTCGAGAGCTGCGCAATTACTACCTACAGCACAACTACCGCCCGAGCATCGGCGTCGAACTGGCGGGGCGACCGGACCTGTTCGGTACGCTGCGCGAAATTACCGAACTCTGCCAGCGAGTACGCGGGCTGGTGCCAATCATTAACTGGGCGCACCTCCACGCGCGCGGCAGCCGCTGGCTCAACGACCGTGAGAGCTTCAAGAAGGTATTTGACTTCTTTGACACCAATCTACGACTCGCGAAGTTTTACTGCCACTTTTCGGGGGTCGAATTCGACGTTGACGGCAACGAACGGCACTACGCACCGGTCAAAAAAGGTGAAATCAAGTTCGAACACCTGGCTGAGGTAATCCTCGAGAACAACTACGATGTGATTATGATTTCCGACTCGCCGTTGATGGAGCACGACGCGATGTACATGAAGCTCATCACGGAGCGCGTCGAGTCGCGGCGACAGGAGCGCATCGCTCGTCGCGAAGCGTCCGAACGCATCCGGCAGGTGCGCAAAGCGGCCGTAGAGGCCTGAAACGGCTGGCGGGCGCTAAATTCTAAATACCCCCCCAAGGTCAAGCCAACGGTCTGACGGCCATAGCGGTGGGGTTCACCCGTTCCCATTCCGAACACGGAAGTTAAGCCCACCAGCGTTCCCGGCGGTACTGTGGTGCGCGAGCCCACGGGAATCCGGGTTCGCCGTCAACCACTTTTTTGAAGAAAAACTCCAAATACTGTGATGACTCCGTGGCATCTCTCATGGAAGCCGAAGAAGCGCTGCGAACCATTAAGGACCCGCTACTGAGGAGAGACATCATCAGCCTAGGCTACGTTCACGGGCTGACCAGCAGTGGCAATCGTGTGCGCTTCACGCTGCGCCTGCCATCGCCCGCGTCCCCGCACGGCGAAGAGCTGGCAGGTAAGTGCCGTGAGGCACTGCTAACACTCGACGGAATAGATACAGTCGAAATTGAAACAGCGTGGGAAGTGCCGCGACTGCCAGCTCTCGAAGCTCCGACAACGCCCGCTGCGCTGGCCCAGGTGAAGCAGATTATCGCTGTCGCCAGTGGCAAGGGTGGCGTTGGCAAGTCCACTATCGCGGTGAACCTAGCGTTCGCCTGTGCGCAGGCCGGAGCACGCGTTGGTATACTCGATATTGACGTTTATGGTCCATCGGTGCCAGGGATGCTCGGCTTGCGTGAACATCGTCTGATTGGGGGGCAGCAGGGAGTGCTTGAGCCAGTTAAGGCGCACGGTCTGGAGATTATGTCGATGGGATTCCTGACCACAAAAGAGACACCAGTGGTGTGGCGCGGGCCGATTGCATCACAACTGGTGCAGCAGTTCCTCGGCATGGTAGCATGGGGCGAACTCGATTACCTGTTCGTTGACCTGCCGCCAGGAACGGGCGACATTCAGCTAACGCTTACCCAGTCTGTACCGCTCTCGGGAGTCCTCATCGTTACCACACCGCAGGTGGTGGCACACACTATCGCCGAGAAGGGGTTGCGCATGTTCCAGCAGGTTAAGGTCCCAATTCTAGGCATAATCGAGAACATGGCCTACTACCACTGCCCAGAGTGCGATCACCATGACCCCATCTTCCGTGAGGGAGGTGGCGAAGCTGTCGCGAAAGCAATGGATTTGCCACTACTGGCGCGAATCCCGCTCAACTCCAGCATCGCCACAGCTATGGACGCTGGCGAGCCGCTCGCGGAGGGCGAAATCGGTGATGCCTTCAGGGCACTTGCGGGCGAAGCGATGGCGCGTGCTTCCGCAACGGCGCTGGGTGAAGCCCTCAACCCTGCCGCACCGCAGGAGCTGGCAATCGCCGCGGGCGGCGCAGTGCAGGTGAAGTGGCGTGACGGTGTCGAGCAGGCTATCCCGGCGCACACGCTGCGCAGCGAATGCCCCTGCGCCGGCTGCGTTGACGAGTTCTCGGGCGAAAAGCTACTGCTGCCGGAACAGATTCCCACCGACATTGTCGTCGCCTCGACGGCCAGCATCGGCCGCTACGCGGTACGGTTCGATTTCAGTGACGGGCACAACAGCGGCATCTACGAGTTTGCGCGGCTGCGCGCCATTGGAGACAACGCGAGCGACGCGGCGGCATTCGAAGTTTGAGCGGCGACGCGGGCAACCTGCACGGCGACGGCGCTATCCTACTGCTCTCCTGCTACGAGTTGGGGCATATCCCAGCCGGCATTACTTGGCCAGCGGCGTTTCTGCGGCGCGCCGGCTTTGCGCCCAAGGTAATTGACCTGGCCATATGCGAACTAGACGAGGTAGCTGTGCGTGCCGCGAAACTGGTCGCGATTTCGGTCCCGATGCACACCGCGCTGCGGCTGGCGGTGCCGGTCGCACAGCGCATCCGCGCGCTGAACGCAGCGGCGCATATCTGCTTCCACGGGCTCTACGCGCAGCTAAATCGTGAATGGCTGCTTGGAAACCTTGCCAACAGCTGCCTTGGCGGCGAATCGGAACAGGCACTGGTCGGGCTGGCGCAGGCGTTGGCGCGAGGCGAAGCGCCTGCTGCGGTCGCAGCGCCATTACTGGCGCGGCAAGATTACCCAATTCCCGATGCGAGCGGCCTTACGGGAAACTATGCAGAGCTACTGAACAATGACCACTCCATTCCGACGGGCTTTGCCGAGGCGACGCGGGGGTGCAAGTACGCCTGCCGCCACTGCCCAGTTACACCAGTCTACAACGGCCGCTTCTTTGCCGTCCCCGTCAAGAATGTCCTGCAGCAGATACGCATGCAAGTCGCTTCGGGGGCCCAGCACATCACCTTTGGTGACCCCGACTTCCTGAACGGACCGCGTCACGCCTTACGGGTGACTGAAGCGCTGCATGCGGAGTTCCCGCAGCTGACGTTCGACATCACCGCCAAGGTCGAACACCTGGTGAACCACGCCGACCTACTTCCGCAACTGGCGGAGTATGGCTGCCTGTTCATTGTCACGGCAGTTGAGTCATTCAGCACTCATGTGCTAGAAATCTTGGACAAGGGCCATACGCGCAGCGACGTTGAGCGGGCGCTGGCGGTGACACGCACGGCAGGGATTGCACTGCGACCATCGTTGGTTGCCTTCACACCGTGGACGACCCTCGATGATTACCTGGAGCTGTTCGAATTTGCCGCAGTCAACGCACTGGTGGGGGCCATCGAACCGGTGCAGTTCACCATCCGGTTGTTGCTGCCACCCGAGTCGTTATTGCTCGACCATCCGCAGATGACGCCGCACCTGCGCGAGCTTCGCGCGGGGGACTTTGGCTACCGCTGGGAGCACCCTGACCCGCGGCTCGACGCGCTGCATCGCGAGGCGGTCGAAGTCGCCGAACAGGGGGGCGATGACGCTGCGGTATTCCACGCGCTCTGGAGCCTGGCGCGCTCCGCGGCAGGGCTCGAACCGCCACAGTCAGTAGCGGTGACGCCGGGACCGCAGCTCACCGAGAGCTGGTATTGCTGTGCCGAGCCGAGTCCGGAATTGCTAGTCGGTGGCCGCAGCACTTAATAGCATGACAGCCCAACCCCCAGCAGAATGACTGATATTCGAATTCGTGGCGAGCCGACCGCAGACCCACAGGTGTGTCGTTTCGTCGTCGATCGCAGCCTGCACGCTGGGAACGCCAGCTTCGACTCCGCAGCGGCAGCTGAGGGAGCGCCATTGGCCGAAGCACTATTCACGCTGTCGGCCGTCAGTGCAGTTGCCATCGCACGTGACACTGTGAGTGTTACAAAACAGGGCGACGCAGAGTGGCCCGAAATCGGCAAGGAAATAGGCAACGCCATCCGCGCGCAAATCGCCAGCGGCGAACCGGCCGTGGGCGACATTGTCCCGGCGGGCGGAGAAGAGCTGTTCGAGCGCGTGCAGACTGTCCTTACCAACGAAATTAACCCCAGTATCGCCAACCATGGTGGCGTTGTCACCCTACAGCGGGTCGAGGAGGGGAAGGCGTTCGTCCAGATGGGCGGCGGCTGCCAAGGGTGCGGCATGGCCGATGTGACACTCAAACACGGTATCGAATCCTACCTGCGGCAGAAAGTCCCTGAAATCCAAGAGGTCGTCGACGTCACCAACCACGACCAGGGCGAGAGCCCCTACTTCGAGTCCGGCAAGGGCGGCGGCGGTGGCAAGGCGGGCGGTGGTGGCGGCGGCTGCAGTGCCTGCGGCGCCAGCAAATAGACACTGCAGCCTGCTACCAAGATGGACCGTCTGCTGCTGCTGGTGCCTACCACCACCTACCGTGCTGCTCCATTCAGTAATGCCGCGCGCACGCTGGGTGTTGCAGTCACCATCGCCAGCGAAGAACCCTCTACCTTGGAAGAATTACGGCCAACGGAGTTACTGACCCTAGATTTCAGCAGACCCGAGACTGCCGCGGAGCAAGCGGCTGCCTTCGCTCAACAACATCCGCTACAGGCTGTGCTAGCCGTAGATGACGGTGCTACCGAGGCTGCAGCGGCCATTGCAGAACGACTGGAGCTGCGACACCACTCCAGAGAAGCCGTAGCGACGGCGCGCGACAAACTGCACTGCCGTGAAGTGCTAGAGGCGGCGGGGCTGCCGCAGCCTGCGTGGCGACTAGTCGCCGACAATGATGATCCAGTCGAAGTGTCGCGGGAGCTAGCAACTCGCGGAGACACCCGTGTCGAGGCGGCAGTGGTCGGTTTCCCCTGTGTCCTGAAGCCACGCCGACTGGCAGCGTCGCAAGGAGTAATCCGTGCCAACGACACTGATGAGTTCGTGTCTGCGCTCGCGCGTTTGCGCGCGCTGCTGGCTAAGCCGGCGGTCGGTCGTCTGGCGGGTGATGGTGTGTTGGTTGAGCGCTATATTTCGGGCCGCGAGGTGGCGGTTGAAGCCCTAGCATGCGACGGCACGATCAAAATCCTAGAGATATTTGACAAGCCCGGCCTGGGTAAAGGGCCGTTTTTCCCTGAAGAGACATACGTCGCACCCACTGCGCTCTCGTCGGAGGAACGGCAGCAGCTGGCTTCAACCGTTCAGCGTGCCACCACAGCACTCGGCCTCAGTGAAGGGGCTATCCACGCCGAGCTAAAACTGCACGACGGGAAGGCATGGGTGATAGAAATCGCCGGTCGCTCGATTGGTGGACTTTGCGCTAGTGTACTGCGCTTTTCCGGAATGCCACTCGAAGAGATTCTGCTGCTGCGGGCACTCGGTCGCAGACTACCGCCTCTGGAGCACGACGGCAGTGCGGTAGGGGTGCGTATGCTCTACCCTCCACGGGCGGGAAAATTGCGTGCCGTTGAGGGGGTGCACATGGCAGAAGCGATAGAAGGTGTGACCGGAGTACGTATCGCCGCACACCGCGGACAGATGCTGGTGCCGCCGCCTGATGGAGGAATGTACCTCGGCTTTATCTTCGGTGCCGGAGAGACTCCCGAGGCGGTCGTGCAGGCGCTGGCGCTGGCAGCGAGCAAACTAGATGTGGAGATGAGGCAGTCTTAATAATTGCAATATATTAGCAGTAAGGCTTTACATGGTTGCTGACGAGGCAAGTGTGCACGGGATGCCAGCACGAATGCTAGATAGCATGCGCAACGCACTGCGAGGACGGAGCCGCGATACGGTGCTGCTGGCGCTGGCGCTGCTGGCGCTGGCGTGGGCCTGCTTGGCAGTCTGGGACACCACTAAGTTGGGATGGCTACGGCTAGCTGGAGTCGCCGCCGGCGCGCTGTTGCTGGTCTGGAGTGGACTGGGGTTGCTGCTGACACTGAACCTGCACACCGGGCCACGCCGCCCGGGTGACACGCTCGCCGCAGGTGTTCTCCTAGCGCTAGGCGGCATCGCGGGCGCCGGGGTTGGAATCTGGCTTGCGCTGCCGTGGGTAGCTGCCACTGCAGCGGGACTAGGTGGAGTAGGTGTGATGCTGTTTCTGCACGGATTAGGGCTGCTCCCGCGCAGCCAGCTTATGCTAGGTCTCTCGATGGCGCTCGGCGGTGGCGCTATACTGCTACTAGCAGTACTGCAACCTGCCGCGATGGCGCTGCTGCTGCCGCTGCTGTTACTCGGGCTTGGGATGGCGGGGTTGCACCACCGACGCTATCAGCTCGCTGGCTTCGTGCTAGGATGCTACTTGGCAGGACTGGGTTGTATTGGCTGGCTTGTAGCGCCCGAAATGGCCAGCGGCGGCCTGTTGGGTGGCGGGCTGGCAATGGCAGGCAGTGGAATGCTGTTCCTTCTGCGCCGGAGTGACCGCGAAGCGCGGCGGGTGATGCTCGACGAGGTTGAGCAGGCGCTGGAGGAGGGGCACCCCTCAATGGCGCTAGAGGCGGCCAACCGCGTTATGCTTCGTGCGCAGCAGGATGGGATACTGCTGGAGGATGAACGACTCTGGGCAGCCAAAGCGCGTGCGCTGCTGCGTCACCGCCAGTACGACCGCGCCATCATCTACTTCTCAATGGCACTCGAGATTGCCCCACAGGAAGAGCAGCTCTGGTACGACAAGGGTGTACTCTACCGGCGGCTGGACGAGTGGGGCGGTGCCGCTAGGTGCTTCGCGCAGGCGACAGAACTGAACTATGCCTTCCCCGATGCGTGGCTGGCCCTTGGGCAGTCGCTCGAGCGACTGCAAGAGCTGGAACCCGCCGCAGAGGCGTTCCAGACCGGGCTCTCGCTAGGATGCGACTCGGCATCCGCCTATCTGGGGCTAGGGAGGGTACTGGCAGGGCAGGGGCAAGTGCGCGAGGCGCTCAAGGCGCTGGAACAGGCTATTTCCCTCGAGCCCGAAAATCCCGCCCCTTACATGACGCGCGGCGACATCTACCTGAGCCTGAAGGACTTCGAACGGGCCGACGAGATGGGCTACTCACGCGCAGTACAGTATCAACCTGGGCTGAAGGAAGGGTGGTGGAAGCTAGCGCAGGTGTACCGACTGCAACGAAAGCCCGAGCTGGAACAGATGGCACTGACTCGTATCCTCGAGTGCGACCCCGAAAATGAACGGGCGCTGTGGGAACGTGCCGACCGTCTCTACCAGGGCGGCGACCTGAGTGAGGCGATGGGGGACCTGCACCGGTTGCTGGCGCTCGATCCGAGCAACCAAAAGGCGCGGCAGTTCAAGGCACTCATTCTTGAAAAGCTAGGCGAGAAGGGGTGGAGCTGAGTGTTCCGACTGCGACTGCGAGGCTTGGCGCCCGCGCTTAGCAGCGAGCAAGGGGCGCTGGCACACCAATTCCTACAGGCTACCGGATTTCTGGGGAGTGACAGTCCGCGGCTGGCTGAACGCCAGCGCGCAGTCGTAGGTCGGCGACTCTTCACTCACTGCCTGCTGCCGCAGCCTGAGCGTGGATGGACCACTGCTGAGCTAGCCAAAGCACTGGAAGTACCTGTTCAGGCCGTCTACCGCCACCTGCAGTGGCTGCGCGAGCTAGGATTACTGACCGAGGATTTCTCTGGCAAGGCGGATGACCCCAAGCGGGTGCGGCTCTGGCACCACTCGCTGCCGCTGGCGTGGGAAGCTGTAGAAGCCAGGGTCCGTACTTGCTTGGTCGACTACCGTCTGGCAGTACAGCTGCTGGTAACCGAGTCTGGCAGTGGAGGCAGCCCGCTACCGGATGGAATGGTCTCCGTTGAGAAAGAAGATTCATTTGACATGGTGCTGCGCGAACTGCCCCCCACCAGTGAGGAACCAGCGCAGCAGCTAGGGCGGCTGGGTGCTGGAATTGGATACCTTTCAGCCCACCATCTACCCTATCCTGAATCGTTGCCGTTCCGTATCCTCAACGACTGCTTCCTGCAACGACCAGAGCGAGCATGGAGTGCCGAGGAAGTAGCGGCATGGGCGCGTACGACACGGCCGACCGCCTATCGGCACATCAATCGATTGCTGGCGCTGGGAATGCTGGCGCGCTGCCGCGCGGCCGACGGGGGTCCACCGGCAAGCGCATTCTACCTACGTGGCGGATCGCTGACCGCAGCGTGGCAGGCCATCGAGACACGTGTCGAGCTGGTACTGGACTCTTATAAACGCGTCGTGGGGAAGCTGATATGAAGCACCCTGCACGCAGCGTCGTGCAGCACAGCAGCGCCCTCGCCGACCGCATCGTGTGGCTGGCCGTCACCGGTTCGGTCGCCGCGGTCGAGACCGTTGGGCTAGCACGCGAGCTGCTGCGACACGGCGCCGAAGTGCGCATCGTCGCTTCGGCGGCTGCGCTTGAAATCGTCGGCCCAAAAGCGCTAGAGTTCGCGTGTGGGCGACCACCGGTTACTGAAATCACGGGACAGGTAGAACACGTTACGGCGGACGCTGATCTGCTAGTTATCGCCCCCTGCACAGCCTCTTCGCTAGCCAAGGTAGTGCATGGTATTGGTGACACCCCCCCGACGCTTTTCGCACTGACATTACTCGGCTCCGGTGTTCCACTGTTGATTGCACCTGCGATGGATGGAAAAATGGCACAGTCGTCCGTAGTGCAGGAAAACCTGAGTTCCGCACGGGAAATTGCGACAGTACTCGACCCCGTGCTGGAAGAAGGCAAAGCCAAGCTACCGGCGCGCAAAACAATCACAGCGTGGGCCTGCCACCTCGCCGGTCAGCGCGATTTTGCTGACCAGCGGATGCTGATTATCGGCGGTGGTACTGCTGAGCCACTCGATGACGTACGTGTGTTGGGAAACCGTTCCAGCGGTAGGATGGCGGTCGCGCTGGCCGAGGTGGCGTTCGCGCGTGGCGCAGATGTTGCGCTATGGCTTGGGTCGGCGACGGTTGCCCCAGGCAACTGGATTCCGCTCGAGCAGTTTACAACATTGCAGGAGCTGGCTGGCCGAGTTGAGTCGCTTGGTGCATGGGATGCAATCCTGCTACCGGCAGCACTGGCTGACTTCCGACCGGCGCGACAGCCGGGCAAGATTGCCTCGGGCCAGCGGATAAGCCTCGAGCTTGAGCCAGCGCCGAAACTGCTGCCATTGCTACGCAGGGCGCACTCCGGGAAGCTAGTAGCGTTCAAACTAGCCGATGCTGTTTCCGACGAAGAGTTAATAAAAAAAGCCGACACGCCATTGGAGTACGCCGATTTAGTTGTGGCCAACACAACAGAGGCGATGGAAGCAGAGGCTGCGCGAGTGGTGCTAGTTTCACGGAAGGGTATCAAAAAAGCAAGTGGAAACAAGCGCGCACTGGCTGGTGTAATTCTGGATCGGCTTCAGCTGGTGTAGTTAGCGAGCTTACGCAAGTCAACGCGCCAGAGAGTGTTGCGTGTTGTGTCTTCCGGCGCCTGCGAAAGCATCTCCAGCTCGCACAGTGCCTCAATGACTTTGGATCCGAAATATGTCGCCTCGCGGGGTCTGTAGCCGAACTCGCGGATAAGATGCCGCTCTATGACTCGCTGCGCGGTGGTGTGGTGTCCCGGGTAGTAAGTGGCCCTCAACATCTCAACAATAGAATCTAGTCTCTTCTTCTCATCCGGTTTCAAGTTTACCCTACGCGCAGTATCCTTGAAGGCTACTCCTGCTGTATAAGTGTACCGGTCCACAAGTCTCTAAAACGAGAGCGACGTGACGCCGCCGCGCCGAGGTCGCATAGCCCGGAATTGCGCGGGCCTGGAAAGCCCGTGGGAATTTTCCCTCGCGAGTTCAAATCTCGCCCTCGGCGCCAAAATACTAATGGTGCTCCCGCCGGGATTTGAACCCGGGTATTCGGCTCGAAAGGCCGAGATGATGGGCCGGACTACACCACGGGAGCGCCGGCGCCCACCGTGGCAAGCAGGGCTTAACATTAAGCGTCGAACGCCTCGAGTCGTGCTCGCAGTTCCACAATCTGTCGCTCGTAGTTTGTGCGCTGTATAGTGAGCTCGCCCTGATAGCGTGTCTGTGACGCTTCCAGTGCGTCGTAATTCTCCGACTTGAGCTGCGCCATCTCAGTCTCATGTGCTTTCCGTTCCTCTTCCAGCTTCGTTTCCAGGGCGGCTATACGGGCGTGCAGCAGCTCTGGCTTGTCCTCCACACATACCGATGGCTAGCGCGCTTAAGCGCTTGTGCTGCGCGGCAGCCAAATTCCTTAAGATGGGGACAGGGTGGCGCGCCCATGTGGCGTGAAAGTCCACGGGGTCGACAGGCGACTTATCACGTCGAGTATTCCCCATTCAGCGCCGGCTGGGGCGAACCACTGCAGGTGAATCGACGCCCGGGCGGAATGCTCTTCTCCGACTACGAGAAAAAGCAGATTGCCGAGTCGGTAGCACTGTTGACAATCGCACTTGCGTTGGCGCTAACCGGCGGACTCAACCAGGCGCTGGAGCATCCAATGGTACTTGGAGTGAAATTGCTGATGTCATTCGCGGCGGTGATGACTGGCTTCCTCCTACACGAATTAGCGCACAAATGGATGGCGCAGAAATATGGTTGCTGGGCTGAATACCGCGGCAACCGCAACGGGCTGCTGCTAGCGCTGCTGATGGGGGCTGTTGGCTTCCTGATTGCAGCGCCGGGAGCGGTGATGGTTGCGGGCCATGTCACTAACCGACAGCATGGACACATCGCCGCCGTGGGGCCGCTCACAAACATCGCACTCGCGCTGGCAGCGCTGCCGTTCTATCTGCTGCTCGCGAACGCTGCCGGGCCGCTCGGCTGGGCTGGTGACCTAGCGCGGTTCCTGGTAATTATCAACATCATCCTGGGTGGCTTCAACATGATTCCGTTCCCACCGCTAGACGGCTCGAAAATCATGGCCTGGAGCAATGCAGCCTGGGGCGGTATTGTCGCCGCCATCCTAGCACTGGCAATGGTCTACTGGACCATCTAAACCTTTCTAACGACTAATATTTAAGCTATACAACGCCCAACGAGGTCTCCAGGAAACGCCACAGCGCGCTTTTACACAACGCCGGCTGGCGCGCCATGTCCGAGGCGGGCTGGCTGTTGTATGACGGAGAATGCGACTTCTGCTGCGGGCTCGCTGACAGCTGGGGCAGACTAGCACAGCGGGTCGGCTTCTCACTAGCGGAGTTGCAGGCGGAGTGGGTGTGCGAACGGCTTGCCCGGAACGGCGAAGGGACGGACGCCACATCAGATGAATTGCTACTGCTACTTCCCGACGACCGCGTGCTCGGTGGCGCCGATGCGCTCGTTGAAATCTGCAGCCACATATGGTGGGGCTGGCCGCTCTGGCTGCTCTCGAGGCTGCCGGGTGTGATGCCACTACTGCGCTGGCTCTACCGGCGTGTTGCAGCACGACGGCACCAGCTCACTATGGCGGCACAACTGGACTAAAGCGGTTGGTGCGGGGGGCCGGATTTGAACCGGCGAACCGCTAACGGACCGGATCTTAAGTCCGGCACAATTGGCCAGGCTATGCGACCCCCGCGCTCAGTTTCCACCTCCCCCGAACCCTTAAAAAAGATGGTGACTCCCGCGGCGGCAGCGGGGACGCGTTTCCTGCCCAAGGACATAACTTCACTATGCATGATGCCCTCCGCCAGCTAGAAGAGATGGCTGCTGCAAGCAAACCACCGCCTCTGGTTGCTCTCTACAAAGGTTCTCCCGCAGAACGCAAACAGCTCCTGGTCGAGCTCGAGCCGCGGTTGCAGGAGCGCGGGCTGACAGTGTTGGCGTTCAACGCACGACGGCACCTCTCCGAGCCGGATTTGGGGGGGCCATTGGTCCAGCAGCTGCTGCTGTTGCTGCAGGAGTTGGCAGAGCATGACACGACAGTACTCGAGATTACTGGTCGCCTACTCGACGGACTGGACGTATTGGCGTCGCAGGAGCAGCACGGCACCGCACGTATGGTGGCGATGCGTGAATTCGACACTGCAATGCGCAAGCTGCTGGAGCGACTGGTCGCACAGCCGCCGCTGGTAGTGCTGATACAAGGAGTCGACATGGCCACTTCCGGGGTGCTACTACGGCTACTCGAATTCATGGCTGGCTTCCTTGATCTGCCAGGCTGCATGTTCATACTGGCACTTGGCGAGCGTGCGCTGAAGGCTGACCTGCAGGCACAGTATGGTGACCGGATGTCATACTCACCGCAGGAATTCCTGAGTGAGACTTTCCACCAATTAGTGCAGCTTGGCGATAGCACAGTACAGCCAAAGGCCGGGGGCGACCCGGCGTTGCAGACCAAACGGGATGATATTGGCCGGCTGGCGCCTGCTTTTCACACCCTCCTAGAGAGCGAACCGGTGCTCCTCACCACACTGGAGCGACTGGTGCGCGGAGACAGCTCACCCGAGCTGCTGAAGCAAGTTGGCGTGAACACTGTCGCACTGGACGCCTACAACAACGGCAACCTGCGGGCTCTGCTCGCCAAACCCCCCTTCTTCGACCCTCAACCGGTGACCCCGGCGATGGGGGCGAGAGGGTCGAGTGTAGTGACGGTGAACGAAGGACCACAGTTCAAGATGCCATCAAGGCTCGAGAGCGAGAGCGGAGGCGACATCGCTAAACAGCGCAGACAAGGGAGTGGAACACACGGCGACCCACGGCCCAAGGTGCGCAAGGCCAAGGTGCGCAAGGCCAAGGTGCGCAAGGCCAAGGTGCGCAAGGCCAAGGCTGCGCCAAAACGCCGGGTTCAGGAGCATACGCCCACTCCCAAAGCAGAGCCGAAAGGCGTAACGCTCGAAATACTCATGGAGCCTGTGCTCTCGGGCGATTACATCGCGGCACGCGAGCTCTGGTCGAAGATACCAGATGCAGACCCAGTGCTGCTGGAGGACGCAGTCAAGGAATACATTATCGCTACCCGTGACAGCAAGTCCCGCGTGCGTGCCAGCGCGGCCGCCGCATTGGGTACCATGGCGAGTTTTGCTCCAATCGAGATGCCGAATGACGCGATGGATATGCTGCTTATTCTGACCAGTGATGCTGTTGAGACTGTCAAGGATGCCGCCGCCGAGGCTATCAAGCAGTTCAGAGACGGGGGCGAACCTGCCTTTGAGTATGGCGGAGACGCCTCTGTCCCGGAGTTCAAGCCGGTCAGTACTGGCTCTTCAACGGTACGCGAGGCGAGCGCCGACCTGCCCACTTTCACCCCTATCGATGAAGCACAGCCAGAGAACACTGGACCATCGTTCGAATCTGCTGGAATCGATGAGGCTCCAGTCTTCAAGCCAGTTGCCAAGCAGCCTAGTTTCAAGGTAGTCGAAGACGAAAAACCGCAGTTCAAGCCAGTTGCCAAGCAGCCCAGTTTCAAGATAGTAGAATAGTAGTGGTGTCCCAGCGGTTGCCTACTTCAGGCCCGGCGAGCAGCAAAGCCTAGAGTTATACCATCAACCTCGAAGTTCTCCGTCCGCTGCGGCGCTGCCTTGCGGTGCAACTCGGCGTTCGATGCGCGAGTCTCCGATTGTACCCATTCCCAATCTGCCGCGGCCAGCTCCGGTGCACTAGATGGCAGCCACACCTCAAGCGCGATGCGGTCCTCAATCTTCAGATCTAGCGCTTTACGCTGTGCCTGGACACGGCGCGTGATTTCGCGCGCCAGCCCCTTCGAGAGTAGCGCATCATCGATAGCCATATCAATCACTAAGCTAACACCTGAATCAAGCGTTGCAGCGGCAAATCCCTGGCGTTCAACGCGAATCAGTTCGACGTCTTCCGGCGCAATTGAGTGTCCGGCCAATTCAAGCGAGCCTGCCGTAAGTGCCGCGGCACCCTTAACTGGGTCAAGCGCCTCGAGTGCCGCTTTCACGGCGGGCAGGTCGCCCTTGACTTTAGCACCGAGTGACTTGAAGTTGGGGCGCAGCTCAATCTCCTGAAATTTCTCGAGGTTGCTCTCAACCTCCAGCGACTCGACGTTCAGCTCCTCCGCTAGCAGGTCGTGGAACTGGGTGACATCGGGACCACCGATAATCCAGCCTGCGCGGCATGGCAGTCGCTGCCGTCGCTGCGCCTCGGCCCGCACGCGGCGCCCTGATTCGGCAAGAGCGCGGACTAGTACCATCTGTTCTTCGAGTGCAGGGTCCCGTTCTGCGGGCTCCGGCCAGTCTGCGAGGTGGGCGCTGCTTCCCGTCAAAGCGTGGTGGATGTGGTCGCCCAGGTAAGGTGCAATCGGTGCCATCAGCCGGCAGACGGTTTCGAGTAGCATGTGCAGCGTGTGCTGGCAAGCCGCCTTGTCCTGCGTTGGCGCATCAGTCCAGAGTCGCCGCCGGGAACGCCGCACATACCAGTTGCTGACATCATCGACTAGAAACTCCTCCAGCAGACGCGCCGCGCGGTGGAAGCGCCATTGTTCGAAGAGTGCTGTGTATTCCTCGGTAACCGCGGCGAGCCGCGAGAGCGCCCAGCTGTCAAGCGGTGCCAGTTCAGGTGGCTCCGCCGACGGGTCGAAATCGTCGAGCGCAGCGTAGTCTGCGTGAAAACGATAGGTATTCCAGAGCGTCAGGAAAAAGCGCGCGAACGTCTCGCGTAGTCCTTGCGGGTCGAACCGCAGCTCGGCCCACGGCGCGCCTGCCGTCACCATATACCAGCGCACGGCGTCAACCCCTTCGCGGTCGAAATGGTCGCCCGGGTTGACTATATTGCCGCGCGACTTTGACATCTTCTTGCCTTCGCGGTCTAGAATCATCCCCAGTGACAGGCAGCTGCGGTAGCAGTGGGAGTCAAAAACCGCGGTCGCAACCGCCAGCAGCGAGTAGAACCAGCCACGCGTTTGGTCGACTCCCTCGCAGATGTAGTCTACCGGGAAATTCTCCTCAAATTTCTTGTTGTCCTCGAAGGGGTAGTGCCACTGCGCAAAGCTGGCGCAGCCGGAGTCGAACCAGCAATCCATAACGAACGGCTCGCGTGTCATCTCACCATCGCACTCGCTGCAACGCAGTTTCACTGTATCGACGTAGGGGCGGTGCAAGTCTTCCGGGATGGCGTTGGTATCAATAGCAAGCTCGCGCAGCTCAGCGCGCGAGCCAACGCAATGCTGGTGGCCGCATTCACAGCACCAGACCGGGAGTGGTGTACCCCAGAACCGTTCGCGGCTGATGGCCCAGTCTTTGACGTTCTCGAGCCATTCGCCGAACCGTTTTTCGCCCACCCAGGTGGGAGCCCACTCTACCTGCGCATTGTGCGCCAGTAGTTGTTCCCGCACGGCAGTCATACGCACGAACCACGAATCCATGGCATAGTAGAGCAGCGGATGGTCGGTACGCCAGCAGTGCGGGTAGTCGTGCGTGTATTCCTCGGTGCGGTAGAGCAGCCCCGCCTCGTCCAGCAGTGCGATAATGTTGCCGTCGCATTCCTTGACGTAGCGACCGTCAAGGTCAGGATGCACCCCGGCGACGAAGCAACCGTCAGTCCCAACCGTGTGCACCTCAGGCAGTCCGACGGCACGACCCAGATTGAAGTCATCCTCACCGTACATTACCGCCGTGTGCACGACGCCCGTGCCGCTCTCGGCGGTGACGAAATCAGCGGCAATCACAGTCCATGCGGTTTTCGAGCTACCTGGTTCAATCGCGCCGGGGAATAGCGGTTCATAGTGCTGGCCAACAAGATCGGAGCCAGGGAATTCTGCCAGCACCTCGACTTGGTGCCGTAGCGTATCCTTCAGTAGATCCTTAGCTAGAATCAGCTCCTCGCCCACTTCAGCGCCACCATTTCCTTCCCAGCTAGCTGGTGGTTCGATAATACGGATACGGCAGTAGGTGACTTCCTCACCGACCGCCAGTCCAACGTTACCGGGCAGGGTCCAAGGGGTCGTGGTCCACGCCAGGATTGATGCCTTGTCATCTACCAGTCTGAACTTGGCGTAGATTGACGGCTCGCTGATTTCCTTGTAACCGAGCGCGACTTCGTGGCTACTGTAACTGGTACCAGTCTGTGGGCAATAGGGCAGTACTTTGTAGTCGCGGTAGAGCAGCCCTTTCTCGAACATCTGTTTCAGTGACCACCACGCCGACTCAATGTAGTCGTCGTGGAGGGTCACGTACGGGTCGTCCATGTCGACCCAGAACGCCATGCGTTCAGTCATCTCGCGCCACGCCTCCTCGTAGGTCCAGACGCTCTCTCGGCAGGCGGTGTTGAACTTCTCGATGCCGTAATCTTCAATTTCACGGTTTGTTCCCAAACCGAGTGCTTTTTGCACCTCGATTTCGACAGGAAGCCCGTGGGTATCCCAGCCTCCCTTTCGCTCGACGTAGCGCCCCTGCATCGCACGCCAGCGGCAGACTAGATCCTTGTAGGTCCTTGAGACTACGTGATGAATCCCAGGCATGCCATTGGCAGTTGGCGGCCCTTCGAGGAAAGTGAATGGTTGCGCACCCTTCCGCTGCTCCACCTGCTGCTGGAAAGTGCCTTCGACCGCCCAGCGTTTGGCGACCGCCTGTTCCAGCGCTACCGGGTCGTAATCCCCGACGGAGTCGGCTGCCATTGCGTGCGGCAGATGACGCCCGCTAAAAAGGCCGCCTGAGTCTTAATCCTTTTATGGCACCCGCCGTCCGCCACAACGCGTGCCGGGGTGGCGTAGTTGGCAGCGCGCCGGACTCATAATCCGGAGGTCGCGGGTTCAAACCCCGCCCCCGGCACCATTACTCCCACTCGATGGTTCCGGGCGGCTTGTCTGTAACGTCGTAAACTACTCGGTTGATGTCTTCCTTGAGTTCGTTGGTGATGCGGCGCGAGATGCGCTGCTGCACCGCCCACGGCATTTCTGACGCCTGTGCAGTCATTGCATCGTAGCTCTGGACCGCCCGCACAGCAATCGTATGGCCGTAGGCGCGAACGTCGCCCTGCACGCCAACGGTGCGCACTGGCAGCAGCACCGCGAAGTACTGCCACGGCATCTCCATCTCACGCGCTCCTGCAGCAGCCTCGATTTCCTGCTCTACGATGTGACATGCCTGTCGCACCAGCGCAGTGCGTTCGCGCGTCGCTTCGCCCATTACCCGCACCGCCAGGCCAGGGCCGGGGAACGGCTGCCGCTGCGCGACTGAAACGTCGAGGTGCTCTGCCAGCGTGCGAACTTCGTCCTTGTAAAGCTCGCGCAGAGGCTCGCACAGTTCCATCTCCATATCCTCGGGCAGCCCGCCGACGTTGTGGTGCGACTTGATGGTGTCGCGTAGCCCGCCACCCGACTCAATCCAGTCCGGGGCAATCGTGCCCTGCACCAGCCATTTCGCGTCAAAGGTACGTGCTTCTTCCTCAAAAACGCGGATGAACTGCTCGCCAATCTGCGTGCGCTTCAACTCAGGGTCGGTCACCCCTTCCAGCGCCGCGTAGAAACGGTCGCTGGCGTCGACCACGCGGTGATTCACCTTCATCTCGCTTAGCATAAGGCCGACCGCTTGCGACTCGTCCTGCCGCATGTAGCCGGTGTCAACATGCACTGCCAGAAGCCTTTCACCAAGCGCACGGGACGCAAGCACCGCGGCCGCCATGGAATCAACACCGCCCGAGGCGGCAATAATCCCCCTGCCAGCGACCTGCTCGCTAATGGAAGCGACAGCCTCTTTCGCAAAGCTGACGGGGTTGAAGAGACCCATGCGCGCGCATACGGGCCATCGTCTTTAAGGCTGGTTTTCAGCGAAGGCAGCAGTTTTATAACTCGTGGCATGGGTAAACGAATGGCGTTGTTACGCCGGAGACAAGATATGTCAAAAATCACGGCTCTTTTTGCCGCCCTGTTATTCGTCGGCACGCTTGCTAGCGCAGTTGTTGCGGAGGGTGATGCTGAAAGCGAGCGGCCGGACCGGCTGGCTAGGCTTCAGGACCAGGTCGAGAAGCGACTGGTGCGACTGGCCGATTTCCGCGAACATATGCCAGATGACGCTGACACGTCGCGGCTTGACGCGCTGGAAGCGCGACTCGAGGCGCGCCAGGCAAAGCTGGCGGAGTGCGCTGCTGACCGCGAAGCGTGCAAAGCCGAACGTGAGGCAAAGCGCGAAGAGCACCGCGAGGCAACCCTTGACAAGATGATTGCACGTACTCAGGCAGCACTTGAACGCGTATCAGAATGTCGCGCAGATTCAGACTGCGCAGCCGATGAAGAAAGGTTGGCTGCAATTGAAGAGAAACTAAGTGAGCGCCTATCCAAATTAGAGGCATGCCAATCGGGTGAAGAAGAGTGTAAAAATCCCAAGCGCCCCCACAGCCGTACAGACTACCTCAAGGATCAACTAAAGGACAGGCAGAGCACCTCTAAGGACATTCCTAAGGAAAGATAGGCTAGGTTCGTGCGAAAGCGCGAACATTGCGCTGTTGTGAAAAATGTCACAGGAAGAATACCAGAGTATAGCTCAGTCAATTATTGAGAGCTCCACACCTGAGATTAATCTGGAACAGCAACTTTCCATAGATAATTTCGGCAGGGGGATAGATGCCTTTTCGCTATACAACTCAGTCTATCTCGAAATTATAGCATACGAAGAGAACGCAAACAAGCAGGAGCAGGCGACTACACTCCTTGGTGCGTTCAATCATCACCATCTAGAATCCCGCAAAATTCTCATTAATTCGATTTACCAATCATTCTGTGGGAATTACAATATTGCCTATTCGCTATTGCGTAATTTCATTGAATGCCATATGCGCGGTGTTTTTCTGAATCAGTTAGCTCTATCACAACACGAGTCGGGTTTGTGGAAGGTTCCTCTTTCATCCTCAGTTAAAGAGAGTTATGGAGAGTTAGTGGACCAGTTGAATAATTACAGGGCCAATCGAGATAAAATTCTGGATAATGCCCAGTTCCTGGCTATGGCCTCAGACGTCAGGCAGGAATTGAGTTTCAGTGATCTCTTGAGGGAATTGATTTCTTGGGAATTAACTGCCCCCGAGGAAAATTATCGCAATTTCAGGAACTATTCCCGGTATGGAAAATTATCGGGTTACGCCCATTCCGAGGAAAAAACACATGACATATCAAAGCTCAAGAAATATTTTGGCAATGATGAACAGAAAGCAATAGCTGGCGGCTCGATGATAATTCCCCAACTGAGTAAGGAATATCTCAGTGACATGTGTTGCGTAATAGATGCATCCATGACTGTGATGTTCAACTTTATTTCACGTGTTCTCACTTTCGATTACTATTCGGGATTTGAGGAGTTCATAACTGATTTGAAAGATGATTCTAGATTCACCAATGCACATCTGAACTACTGTACTAAATGGATGGCAATCTATCTGGAATAAAAAATATTTCGAGTGCGGATGCGCGCGCAGGGTAGCCGGATGAAACCTGCCTGAAAGCCATTTAACAAGTGATTGAATAGCCAAAATATGGCTACGGATGTGCAAGGTCCCTCCGACTCGGTAATATTATTGGGAATAGTGGTTGCAGGTTTGGGTTTGGGCTTGGCTTTATTCCCAGATTTGGCCTACGATTTGGGTTTCCCAATAGGCATGAGTGTTCCTGTGTTGTTAGTGGCTATAGTGATTGCTTTGGTCGGGATACATTATCGTCTAGGGAGGTTAGAGCCGTGAAGAAAGAGATTCTGACGATTTCGCAGTAGCAGTTTGTCCACCTAGCGCTTCCGCTTAATTCTCTTAACACGACGAACTCGTTTCTGTGGAGCTCCGCTCTCCTTTTCCCCCCACAAATTGTCAGGTGCCGCATTGGGCTCTGCGTCGTTGCGTGGTGGGAACGCTGGTACGGCACGGTATTCAGCAACCGTGAGGACGACTGCCGGCAGTACCAGCAGCGACGCAGCGAGAGCATAAAGAATCATCACCGCAGTCAAAATCCCAAACTGGCTGAAACTGGTCATTGGCGAAAAGGAGAGCATACCAAAACCGGCCGCTGTAGTCAATGCCGCACCGGTAATGGGTGTACCAGCGTGCCGTACCGCGGCCGACATAGCGGCCTCCGGAAAATCGCCCTTGCTGAGAGCCTCACGGTAGCGATGAAGCAAATGAACTGCGAAGTCCACTCCGACTCCAATAGTAATCGCCGCTATGGATACTGTAATCAGGTTAAGATTCCAGTTTAGTGCCCAGAGGGTTCCGTATACCCATGCAGTCACCAACAGAACTGGAATAATCGCTTCAAATCCTTCAATCCAAGAACGGCACAGCAGAACTAACAACCCAAGACAGATTACTATGGAGACTGCCAGTGATCGCAGCATTCCGTCTGTCATAGTGCTCATCATCTGGTAGCGTTCGATTGGCTGGCCATACGGGGTTGCCACAAGCCCAAGGTCCTCTAGTGGCGTTGCATCTTCCTCTAGTTGCTGTAGTAGTTCACCGCCTCCCATAGTTCCAATATCGGCACTCGAGACGCGGATGAGCATCCCATTACAACTCCCATTTCCGTCCGCTCGTGCAAGGGCCCTGACCTCTGTCGATGTAAGGTCTCCAGCGCCTTGTTCCAGCAAGAGGCCCAACAGCTGCTGTGTCTCTGCTGCGCTATCGGGTAACCCATCACCATCTCCGTCAACCATACCCAATTGTGGTGCAAGTTGGGGAAATGTCAGCTGTATAACATTCGCGATTGAGAAAGCTCGCGGCTCTCCGCTAATTTGAGCGACCTTTGAATCGTTAGCCATTGCTGATTGAGTATCAAGCAACGCACGCAACACTTCTGGACGTGCCAGGTCGTCTCCTTCTACCAGCAGACCCGCTTCTTCGCCTGCTGTAGTTGCAAAGTCCCGTTCATAGACTATGAAAGCGCTATACATCTCCGAAGTGGGGTCAATCAAGTCCGTCATATCCAAATCCTGTTCCAGTTGAAGTGCAACCCAGAGTGAACCTCCTGTGAGTAGTAGGGCTAACACAATTACAGGTACAGGCCTCGATTGAGCCAAATCAGCAACCGCGTCTAGGACCGGTACCAAAGCTGAATTCTCTTCTAGCGGGGCTAAGTCAGGGTCTAGCCAGCGGTCAACCAGTAATCGTATCGCCGGCAGAAAGGTGGTAGTCAGGATGAATGCAGCAGCTATACCAAGCGCAACATGAATGCCAAAGTCTCGAATTGCTGGCACGGTTGAAATGCGGTTTGCGCTAAAAGCGGCCATAGTGGTCAGTGTAGTCAGAAGTAGTGCAGTTCCGACCAATCTCACTGAAATCCGCAGTGCCCGTTCCGGCCCCTGGTAATGGTCAGCACGGTAGCGATGCAGGATGTGTATTGCGTCATCAACACCAAGCGCCAACACCAAGATGGGAGCAATGAATGTGTACTGGGAGAAGCGCAGTCCTAGCAATTCGCCAGCGGCAAACATCCAGAGCAGTGCCATCATCACAGCCGTGAGGCTTAGAATCACGTCAGTGGGGCGTCGCAGCGAGAACCACAACAGCACAGCCATCGCCGCTAATGTGAGTGGAAGCAGCTTCGAGAGCGTCTTCTCTGAGGCTTCCTGCATTGCCTGGTTGGGTGCAGCCATCGAGTTCAACACCAGCATGTCACTCTCGAAAGTGTGGAAAGCATCGCGTACCGTACGCTCGGAAGTTTCGTCATTGTACGCACCCTGTTTATCGACCGATACTGTGACAAAAACTGAACGTGCATGCCAGACCCCATCCTTCTGTGAGGGGGCCCCGAACATCCCGCCCGCTAGAGGGTCCTCAATCAATGCTCCAAGTACAGTCTGCAACACTGAATCTGGCGTGTTTTCCAGTGTCAGGTTCTGTAGAGCAAGCATACCAGCAACGGCGGAGCCGGGGGAACTTACGGCCGTGTTAGTGTCATACAACCATTCCTGCACACTCTGTTGGGCCAAGAGATGGACTTCGAGCTGTAAAAGCTCTTGGAGAGATTCACGTGAGAGCAAGTTCCCGTCTGGCCTCTCGACTACTGCAGAGACACCGAATGGGAGTGGGAATTCGCCATAGGCAATCTGTC
>Ga0187833_10001687_pt1 | contig 24796 bp, 15 predicted proteins | sample ETNtaG_37_FD_167968 | JGI IMG/M metagenome (GOLD analysis project Ga0187833, IMG submission 167968) | Marine microbial and viral communities from oxygen minimum zone, Eastern Pacific Ocean - ETNP2014_SV_400_PacBio MetaG (Illumina Assembly) | ecosystem: Environmental > Aquatic > Marine > Hypoxic...
TAGGGTTTGGTTGTGTTGGATTTTGTGGATTGTTTTGTTGAGAATTAGGAACTTGAGATTGGCCCAATGCTTCGTTAATTTCTTTTGGGGTGATGCCTTCTTGTTTTAGGTTCTGCACAATTTGTCCAGTTGGTAAGCCTTGGCTTTTCATCTCATTTATTCTATCTACTACCATTTTATTTAGAGGGATTTTGTTGTTTTAAGTGTTTGTCTATTTGATTTTTTACAATCTCTTCGACATCTTTTATTCTTGCTAGTTTTAATGGTTGGAACATTTGGGATTGTTTTTTTAATATGTCTAGTTCTGTTTTTCTGGCGAAGTTTTCTAGCTCGTTGATTACACGTTTCATTAAAACTTTTAGTTGTTTTATTTCAGAATTTATTTGTGTGATTTCTTTTTTTGTTGTATGGGATTGATCTTCGTGGTCTTCTTTTGTTGATATGAGATTTTCTCCGATTAATAATGCACGATCTCTTAGAAGTCTTTGTTTTTCTTCTACTTCGTTTAATCGAGTGCTGAATTCTGCTAATAGTGAGCTGATTGGATCTTGAGTTTGTTCTGCTGGCATTTTCATCTCTTTTGTTTAGTGAAGTGAATGGGGTTTAAAATTGTTGTGATTTGTGAAATTGAAAATGAGAAAAATTAATTATAAAATTGGAAAGACGATTTGAGATGATTGGTTATAAAATTGGTCTGAGTTTCTCAAGAAGTAAATCAAATTTAGTGTAGCCTGCTTTTTCGTTGAAGTGTCCAGCGTTTGAGACAAAACTTAGATTTGTATTGAGATTTTTTGATAATTCTTCTCCATTTTCTAGAGAGACATAAGGATCATCGTCTGATTGGAAAACGACAAAATGTTCCGCTTTGTTTATTATAGTGTTCCAGTCAAAAGAAAAACCACTAAAGCTATTATCTCGATCATAATTTAATATTGACCCGACTCCGATAGGGGTTCCTACAAAAAATGCTGCTTTAATTTTGTGTTTTAATTTTTCTAAGACTCTTAGGGTAAAGACTCCGCCGAGACTATGACCTATAATAATAGTGTCTTCATTTATTTGATGTTCATAATCTTTTAGGACTTCAAACCATTTGTCTATTTCTGCTGGAACTATTGAGGGAGAGGGAAATTGAGGCACTATTACTTCATAGCCTTCTTTTTCTAATTCTTGTTTTAACCAAGGAAACCAATTTTCTTGAGGATGTCCCTCTGTTCCATGGAAAATGAAAGCGTTTTTCATAATTTAGATTAATAAGTTGGTTTATTAAAACTTTTTGTTTGAGATTATATATGTTTAGAGTGCTTGAATGTAGTTTGTAATAAGAATACATAAATTTTAATAAGTGGGTGAGATTCTTATATATTATAAAGAAGGAGTGAAAATGTTGTTTAAACCTGGGACGCAGTTGTTTGCGTATGAGATAATTAAAGAAGCTGGTGTTAAATCTTTGTATGTTAATTATATGGGGGCGAGTTTTGTGCCGAACGTGGCTGAGAGTGCGGATGTGATGTCGCGGACTATGGAGTTGTTGAGTGATGCGAGTGATGTTTCTAGGATTGTGTTTGTTCAGCAGAGGAATTATAGTCATAATTCTGTTCAGACGTTTATGTTGCAGGAGATTTCTAATATTTATGTTTTTTTGACTAAACAGGAAAAGCTACTTTCGCCTGGGAAGTTGTCGGTGTTGAATACGAATAGGTTGAGTCAGAGGTATAATGATGTTGGGTATTTGTTGGTTAAATTGAAAAGTGATCCTATTGCGTGTTTTGTCGAGTTGGGGAAGATAATTGAAGTGGAGAAGAGGGATTTGGGAGGGTTGAGTGATACTTTTAAAATTGATCAGTCGAATTATATTAAATTGTTGGAGAAGTTTTATGACCTTTTGAGTGGTACTGAGTTGATTAAGAAAGTTAAGGGGCATTTGGATAATTACGATTATAGTCGGGCGATTTATCAGAATTTTTTTAGGCCGGAGATTATACCTAATTTTACTTTTACTAGGTTGGTTAGTAGTTTGCCTGAGGATGCGGAGATTGTGGATCAGTATGAGATTGGGGAGGAATTTGATAGGAGTGTTGTTACGATATTGAAGAGGGAGAGGGATGCGAAGCATATGTATCATCTTGCTCCTCCGGAGTATTCGCTTGAGGAGGAAATGCAGGGGTTGATTAATCTTGCTAGGAATGTTTTGATTGAGCATCAGCCTAAGGCGGAAGAGTTTACGGATCCTGAGAAGACTAGGCAGGTTTTTTTTAATGTGAGTAGGGATCTGCTTCGGGATTTGTCGGAGAGTAAGAAGATTAAGATTAGTTATGAGGAGCTTAATAGGTTGGCTAAGATTTTGGTTAGGCATACTATTGGGTTTGGGTTGATTGAGGTTTTGTTGCAGGATAAGAGGATTCATGATATTGTTTTGAATGCGCCTATTGCTGCGAATCCTGTTTTTCTGAGGCATGAGGAGTTTGATGAATGTATTACGAATATTATTCCTAGTAAAGAGGATGCGGATAGTTGGGCTGCTAAGTTTAGGATGATAAGTGGGAGGCCGTTGGATGAGGCGAATCCGATTTTGGATACTGATTTGAGGTTGGGGAAGGTGAGTTCGAGAATTGCAGTGATACAACAGCCGTTGAGTCCTGGAGGTTTGGCGTATGCGATAAGAAGGCATAGGGAGAATCCTTGGACTTTGCCTTTGTTTGTGAAGAATAAGATGATTAATAGTTTTTCTGCTGGGTTGTTTAGTTTTTTGATTGATGGTTCTAGAACTTTGTTGGTTGCTGGGACTAGGAGTAGTGGAAAGACGTCATTGCTTGGTTCGTTGTTATTGGAGATAATGCCCAAGTATAGGATTATAGTTTTGGAGGATAGCGTCACTGGAGATAGTAAGATAATTGTTAAGGAAAATGGGAAATTTAGAAAAACTACAATTGGGGATTTGATAGATGGACAGATTGAGAGGAATGGGTTTAGGGATATTGATGGTAGGGAAAAATCTTTGAATCCGAGTAAGATTAAGATATTTGCGGTGAATAAGGATGGAAACGTGGTTTTGTCAGATCCTAGTAAATTTATTAGACATGAGGTTGGTAAGCAGATTTATGAAATTGAGACTACTTCTGGGAAGAAGATTAAAGTGACTGAGGATCATTCTCTTTTTACTTTAGATGAGAAGAATATTATAAAACCGATTAAACCTAAGGAATTAAGTGAGGGTGGTTTTATTGCGATACCTTCAAGGTTGCCTTTTGATAATCATTTTTCTTGTATTGATTTGTTGAATCATTTGGACGAATTAGATAAAAAAATATTTGTTTTTGGAAAAGGGATTGAGGATTATATTTTAAATAACAGGAAAGAGCTTTTTGAGATTGCCTATTCTTTAGATTATGTTAAACCGACAATACAGAACTGGACTGTTAAAAAAATACTTCCTGCTAAGATGTTCTTAAAAGTTAGGGATAAGGTAGATGAAGGGGGGTTGTTATTGAAGAGTTATGGGGGTTCGAGAAATGTTTCTTGTAAGCTTGAATTAGATGAGGATTTTATGAATTTTGTTGGTTTGTGGATTGCTGATGGTTGTTATGATAGAGATTCTATAATCATCTCTGTTCAAGAAGAAGAAAATAGGGAGGTTGTTAGGAGAGTTGCTAGTAAGTTTGGGATGCCTGTTAAAATGCATACTGATGGATTTTCATTAATGATTAATTCGACTTTGTTAAAGGCTATTATGATTGATGTTTTGCATTTAAAAGGTGATTCTTATACTAAAAATATTCCTGATTGGATTTATAATTTATCTGATAAGAATATTGGGGCGTTACTGAAGGGGATTTTTAGTGGAGATGGTTGCGTTTCTCAAAATGAGATTTTATTATCTGTTCGTTCAAAAGAATTGATTAGTGGAGTTGTTGATTTGCTTCTGAGGTTTGGAATTGTCTCGCGAAGTTCTAAAAGGTTGTCTAAGGGAGGTTATTTGAAAGAGGCAAAAGATATGTTTAATTTTAGATTAGGTTCTACAAAAATGATTAAAAAATTTAGAGAACATATTGGGTTTCTGGTTGATAAAAAACAAGAAAGACTGGATAGGTTGTGTTCTAGAATTTCTACTCATGATAGTAGTGATGTTGTGCCATTATCTTTAGAAGTTAAAAATGAGTTAAATGAAATTTTAGGTAATGATTTTAATAAACATGATTATATAACGAGAGGGAACAATGTTGGAAGGGTTCAGTTGGGTAAGTTATTAAATAAGATTCCTGTAGGGGTTTATACGAATCCTATTGATCCTTTGAGGGAGGTGATTAAGTCGGATATTTTTTGGGATAGGGTTAAAAGTGTTAGAAAAGTTGAATGGAGTGGTTCTGTGTACGATATTTCTGTTCCTGAATGTGAGAATTTTATTTGTGAGAATATTGTTGCGCATAATACTTTGGAGTTGCCGGTTGATGCTATAAGAAGGTTGAAGTATGATATTTTGAGGATGAAAGTTAGGGGGACGATGTTGAAAGAGAGTTCGGAGATTGGGGCTGATGAGGCGATTAGGACTTCTTTGCGTTTAGGAGATAGTAGTTTGATTGTTGGTGAAGTTAGGTCGTTAGAGGCTAAGGCGTTGTATGAGGCGATGAGAGTAGGGGCTTTGGCTAATGTAGTTGCGGGGACGATTCATGGTGCGAGTCCTTACGGTGTTTTTGATAGAGTTGTGAATGATCTCGGAGTGCCTACGACGAGTTTTAAGGCTACGGATGTGATAATTGTGGCTAATCCGGTTAAGACTCCTGACGGGTTGAGTAGTATGAAGAGGGTAATTGGGTTGAGTGAAGTGAGGAAACATTGGACTAAGGATCCTATAGAGGAGGGGGGTTTTGTTGATTTGCTTAAGTATAATGTTGAGAAAGATGAGTTGGAGCCTACGGATGAGTTGGTTAATGGGGATAGTGAGATTATAAAGTCTATTGCTGCAGGGGTTAAAGGTTGGGCTGGGAATTGGGATGCGGTTTATGATAATATTCTTCTTAGAGGTAAGATTAAACAGGAGATTGTGGATATGAGTGATAAGTTGGGTAGGCCTGATATTTTGGAGGCGGAGTTTAATTCGATTAGTAATAATATGTTTCATCAGTTTTCTAAGGATGTTCAAGAAGATGTTGGGTTGCCGGAGAGTGGGAGGGTTTTTGAGTTGTGGAAGAAATGGGCGAAGGAAGAGGTTAAGAGGAAGGGGTAGGTGAAGGTTGTTTGGTTTTGTAGATTATATTACCATCTCGATTATAAATTTCTTCCCAGTCACAATTGATTTTTGATTTTGAGTAGATGAATGAGATGTTGTGTTTGGTTATTATTTGGTTTTTGGTGTTGCAGTTGGTTGTTTGGTAGAATTGTTCTAGGTCTTGGCGGTTTCCGTAGAAGTAGTAAGTGGCTAGTGGGTTGTGGGATGAGATTGGGAAGACTGCCATTGAGATTTGGATGGGGGTTAGGATTGTAGATGAAGGGTATTGGGATAGGAAGGTTAGGGCTTCGTAATCTGATTGATCGATGGTTTTGTAGAGTTGGGTTTGTTCGGGAATTAGGTAGTATGATTTGAAGGTTAGGAATATGATTATCAGGATTAGTAGGGTTTTTAGGATTTTGTAGGTTGTTGGGTTTTTTGATAATTTTTTTAGGTATCTTATGATTTGGTAGAGGCCGAAGGCGCTTAGGAAAGGTAGGGAGATTACTAAGTAAAATAAGTTTCTTTGGTAGGGGGAGAGGAAGGAGAGGGTTGTTAGTTTGAAGATTGTTATTGAGAGGATTAGGGTTAGGGGCCAGATTATGTGGATTGATAGGTTTTCTCTGTATTTTTTATTTGATAAGATTGCTAAGAGTCCGATTATTGCTAATATGTATGCGATTGGGCTGTATAGTTCGAAAGGAGAGTTGTTTAGTTCTAAGACTCCCCAGCCTTTTTTGAATAACATGAATGAGAAGAGTTTTTGGAGTAGTTGATTTGTTGGGAATTGAGTGGTTAGTTTGAAGATGATGATTCCTATGAGGGGGATTGCTAAAAATAGTGAGAGGGTTTTTTTAAGAGGGTTTATTTTATTTCTTTTTATGATTAGGTAGATTAATAGGATTGGTATTGAAAAAAGGACGGAGATGGCGTGGATGGGTAGTAAGAGGAGTATGATTAATAGTGAGTAAATTAGGTGTTTTTTGTTTTGGTGGTTTATTCCTGATGTGAATAGATGGATGTATAGGTAGATTAAGGGGATGGCTAGGGTTAAGGGGGTGAAGAACCAGAATCCTAGGAGGTTTGCGTTGGATTTGATACTTATTAGGAAGATTATTGTTAGGATGGAGATTAGGTATGATTCTTTGAATTGTTTAGTTTCTTGTTTTGTTATTGTGAAGAGAGTTAGGATTGTTAGTATGATGTAGATTGCTGCTAAGTATTTGTATGATAAGATTAGGTTTGTTAGGTAGGAGATTGCTAGAAGGATGATGTGGAAGCCTATTTCAGTGTTTGAGAGATTAGGAGTTAGGTTGTTTTGTTTGAGATTTATTGAAGAGGAGATGTGGTGGTATTCATCTATGTGGAGGGGGAAAGGGTTTGATAGATGAGGAGAGTAGATTAGGAAGAATGCTGTGATGCATGTTAGTATTAGTATTAATAGTTGGTTTTTTGTTGTTTTCATATATGTATTTAGTGCTGGGTTATATATATTTTTAGTTAGAAATGTTTAAATCAATTGACTATTTGTTTTTTTTATGGGTTTGAAGAAAGGTTTTGATAAGTTTAAAGAGGTTTTTAGATTGAGTTTTCAATTGGCAAAAATAAATTTTAAATTAAGAAATGAGGGTAGTTATCTTGGAATTTTATGGTATTTATTAAATCCTCTTCTAATGTTTCTAATTTTAATATTTTTGAGAGGGGTTATTATTGGGGGAGAAAATATTAATTATCCCATATATCTTATAATTGGATTAGTAATTTTTAATTTTTTTAGTCAGTCTACAATTTTCTCTGTTAATTCCATTACAAATAATGGAAACTTGATAAAATCTATGGAAATAGATAAAGAGATATTTGTTATTTCTAAAGTTTTTGAATCTGTTTTTTCTCATATCTTTGAAATTATCTTGTTAATTGTTTTTTTAGTCTTTTACAAAACATCTTTAATAGGATTGTTTTTCTATCCATTTATATTTGTTTTCTTGATGATATTTATTTTTGGTTTATCTTTTATTTTAGCTACATTAGGAGTTTTTGTTAGTGACTTAAATAATGTATGGAGCATTTTAACAAGATTATTATGGTTTGCTACACCTATTTTTTATACAATTAAAAAAGGAAGTGGTGTGTATATCTTTAATTTATTTAATCCTTTTTTTTATTTTATCTCTATTACTAGAGATATTATTATTTATCAAAGAATTGAATTATGGATGGTTAATATGGCTGTCTTTTTTAGTTTGTTTACTTTCCTTTTTGGAATTTTAATTTTTGAAAGAAATAAAAATAAATTTGCGGAATTATTATGATGTTAGAACATAGGGTTATTGTTAATAGAATAAATAAAAAGTTTCAAAGAGATTACATAAGTGAGGGAGGTTCTTTATTTAGAGGTTTATCTTTTTTATCAAGAAAAAAAAGTAAATTCTTTGATGTTTTAAAAAATATTTCTTTTAAGCTTAAGCCTGAGGAAGTTTTAGGAATAATTGGAAAAAATGGCTCTGGAAAATCAACTTTACTTAGAGTGATGGCTGATATTTATGAAATTGATAGTGGAAATATTGATATGAATGGAGGGGTGGTTTATTTAACTGGATTTGCTCATGGTTTAAAAACAAAATTAACTATGAGGGAAAATATTTATCTTATTGGTTTATTAAGGGGATTGGGTAGAACTGAAATTGATAGTAAATTTGAAGAAATTGTAGAATTTTCTGGTTTGAGAGATTATTTGGATACAAAAGTATATCAATTTTCTTCTGGAATGATTAATAGATTAAGTTTTTCTATTACTATTCATTGTATATTTTATAAAAATCCTGAAATTTTGTTGATTGATGAGGCATTTGTATCTGGAGATATTGGATTTAGTAAAAAGGGATTAAAAAAAATGAGAGCTTTATTAAAAAGAGGATCTAGTGTTGTTTTAGTTAGTCATAATTTAAACTTAATTCAAAAATATTGTGATAAAGTAATTTGGTTAGAAAATGGAGAGATTAAAATGAAAGGGCAACCAAGAAAGATCATTAAAGCTTATAAAAAAAAATATGATAATGCAATTGAATCTAAAAAATATCTAGAAAAAAAGAAAAATAAAAGAATGTAAAAAAGATAATTGATACCCTTAATTTATTGTTTTAGAGTATATACAATTTTTTAAATGAATTTAGTTTAGAATTTTTATGAAAAGATGCATTGTGGTTTTAGGAGTTCATAGAAGTGGGACTTCTTTAATGACTGGTTTATTAAATATTTTTGGAGGTTATTTAGGTGGGAATTTATTAGGTTCTAAAGATGATAATGTGCGTGGTTTTTTTGAACATGCAGGACTTTTAGAAGTAAATGAAGTAGTTTTGGAAGAGCTAGATTCTTCTTGGCGTGGTTATGATAATTTTCCAAAAAATTGGTATAAAACTAAGGAGATGTTAAAATATAAAGAAGATATAAAAGAGATTATTAAAAATGACTTTGGGAAATTAGATTTATTTGTTATTAAAGAACCGAGAATATCTGTTCTTTTACCTCTTTATTTAGATGTTTTAAAGGAACTAAAAATTAAACCCTTATTTATAATTATGAAAAGGAAAGAGATTGAGGTTGCTAAATCATTAAAAATTAGAAATGATCTTTCATTAATGCATTCTTTAAAATTGTATAGGAGATATTATGAAAGTATTGAGGAATATACAAAAGATAGAAATAGAATATTTGTAGAATTTGATGATCTAATTAGAAATGCTAGAGGAGTTATTGAAAAGATTGGAAAATTTTTAAAGATAAATTTTAGAAAATATGATTCAGTAAAAAATGAAATTGAAAATTTTTTAGATCCAAAATTGAAACATCATAACTTAAACTATGATGATTATTTATTATTTGTTGAAAATGAATTAGAGGAAAAAGAGAATGTAATTAATGATCTTATTTATAATTCTTTGGAAAAAGATTCTGAGATTTATGATTTAAAGGATCTAATTGAATTTAGAGAAGGGGAGATTAAGGCTAAGGAAAATGAGGTTAAGGCTAAGGAAAATGAGGTTAAGGCTAAGGAAAGGGAATTATTTAATATTAAAACAAGTCTAACTTGGAGATTGAATAGGCGGATTGATAAATTATTAAATAAAATCTATCCAAATTATTATGGATATTTTATATCTAAGGAAAGAGGCAAAGGGTTCCAAAAAAAAAGAAAAAGAAAAAAAATTTTATTTGTGAATCATGAAGAATCTAGAACTGGAGCTCCAAAAATTGTCTTTGATGTTGCTAAGGAAATGAAAAAATATTATGAAACTGCCATGGTTTCTTTGAAAAAAGGTTCTATGCATGAAGATTTTAAAAATAAATTTAGAGTAATCTATCCTAAATTGAGTTCAGTTTCTATAGAGAATGAAATAATTGCTAGAAGAATTCTTATAAAGGAGAAACCAGATTTAGTTTATGTTAATTGTATTGTTTCTTATCATTATGCTATAGAGGCTAAAAAATTAGGGATTCCTGTTATTTTTCACATTCATGAATTAGAAGAGGGTTTTAAGTCCGCTCTTTATGATGTTGATAGTAGTGAATTTAATAATTGGGCAGATGTTTTTATTGCAGTTTCTAATCCAGTGTATAATTTTTTAATAGATAAGAAAAAATGTAATTCTTTTAAGATAAAATTAATAAATGCCTTTATCTCTTCAAAAGAGGTTATTGAAAAATCTAAAATTAAGTCTTATGATTCTGTAATTAATGGAATTGATAAGAAAAATAATGAAATTGTTGTTATGAATATTGGAAGTATTTGTAAAAGAAAAGGTACTGATGTTTTTATAAAAACACATAAAATCTTAAAACAAAGAGGTTATAAAAATTTTAAATTTATTTGGATAGGTGGTTTTGAATTTAAAAATCAGGTTTTAGAAGATTTAAATAATAAAGAAGAAGGATGTTTATTTTTGGGAGAAAAGAAGAATCCTTTTCCTTATCTAAATGCGGCAGATATTTTTTTGCTTTCTTCAAGAGAAGATCCATTTCCTTTAGTTTGTTTAGAATCTATGACATTAGGAAAACCAATTATTGCTTTTAAGGATGGTGGAGGAATGCCAAAAGTCATTGACAATTGTTGTGGTTTGGTTGTTGATGAATTAAATCCAGAAAAATTTGCAGATGCAATTATAAAATTAATAAAAGATAAGAAACTTATGAAAAAACTCTCTGATAATGGCATAGAGGAACAGAAAAAATATGATTCAGAGAAAATTATTTCCAAAATAAAATTTTTGATCAATAATATTATTGAAAATAAAAATATTGAAAAAAGTAAAAAATTTCATTTGAATGGAGAAAGTTCTAATGTCTGATGAAAAAAGAAAAGTAGAAAATTTTAATTATTTTTTTCTTAGAGGAGCTCCTGCCCGTTCTGGAACAAATTGGGTTAGTAATTTACTTAATTTACATCCCAAAATTTTTATTACCGGCGAGTTTAATTTAAATCATATTAGAATAAATTTAGATAATTTAATAAAATTAAAAAAATATGTGTTTAATGATAAAAATGTTATTAATCACCTTAGGGATGATTTTGAGAATTTAACAAAAGGATGTATTTTTAATACTTGTATTTCAAAAATAAAAAATAAACCAGATGTTAAATGGTTGGGGGATAGAACCCCTGTGTTAATAAATCCTGTTTTGATAAATAATGCCCCTCATTTTTTAATCTATAGGGATGGCAGGGATGTTTTAGTTAGCTTAACTTATCATCATTTAAAATCAAATTATGAAAAATCTATTTTTAAGAATTATCCAAAAATGATGATAAAAAGAATTTTATTTGAAAAAAATCCTTTTTATTTTAAGGAAAATCCTGAAAAACTTTTAGATGATAATACTTGGGTTAAAGATATAGCTTGGAAATGGAATAATATGATGATCCTCAATAAGATAGATTTAGAAAAAATTAAAAGAGGGCATATTAATGCAAGAGTGCATCCTATTAAATATGAAAAACTTCATTCAGATACTGAAGGTGAAAGAAAAAAAATGTATGAATTTTTGGATCTTGATCCAAAAAAGGCTTTACCTTTGGACGATATGACAAAACCTGGATTTGATAAAGAAAATCCTACTTCTCATTATAGGAAGGGAATTGTTGGTGATTGGAAGAATTATTTTACTGATAGAACTTGTGAAATATTTAAAAAAGAAGCTGGACAGAAACTTATTGATTTGAATTATGAAATAGATCATTCATGGTAAATTATAATTTTTTATTTTTTATTTTAAAAAGAATAATACTGGAATTTTTTAGAAATTCCGTATCTTCATCAATAATCTCATATCCATTATCAATAATTAGTTTTCTCATTATACGAGGATTATTTTTAGTGAAGCTTTCATTTCTGCCAAGTTCTTTATTATTGTCAGAATATTGAATACATATTTTGGAATTATTATTAACAATTTTCAAAATATTTTTTAGGTATTTGTCAATAGTTTTAACTTCTAAATGAACAAAACATGCATAAGTAAATAAGAAGTCGATGGATTTTTTTGGAATTCTTGGAAAATCTGTTCCATTATTTTTAATAAAGACCATATTTTTTTTGTTATAATTCTTTTTTAATTCATCTAAAATTTCTTGGTAATGGTCTATGACATATAATTTTTTAAATTCTAATAGATATTTCGTCCATCTTCCCCCTCCAGGGCCAATTTCAAGTGCAACAGAATTTGAATTAATATAAGGCTCTATGAATCTCTTTTTAATATAAATATGTGCCAGATTTTTATCTGGGTCTCCCCAATGCAATCCATAAATACTATCCTTATATTTTTCATTCGCTTTCCAATCTTTTAATTGATCAAGAAAAAATTTCTTTGGTTCCCGTATAACTTTAGGTATATTTTTTATATTTGATTTTTTATTAATTAAATTGCCTTTAATTAAATCTTTTTTTCTTATTGAGTAATGCCTAAATAATGAAAAATGAATAATTGTGAGTAATATTAATCCAAAGGACAATAGATAATTAATATTTGTAAAATGATATATGATTGTAATAATAAAAAGTGTTATACCCAATATGTATGTTATATATGCCATTTTTTAATATATTTTAATAATATCTCTCTTGCCGATAGATTCCAGTCTTAGTTAAAATCTTGAGCTTTTTTAATTCCTTGAATTAATAATTTATTTATTGTTGTTGTTGTCTATAAATCTTTATAAAGATATAGAAATTTTTTAATTTATGAATAAAAATATCTTTTTTATTTTATTTCAAGGAAGAAGTGGTTCCTCATATCTAAAATATGTACTTGATAGCCATGATAGAATTTTATGTAAGGGAGAAATTTTTGATGTTGATAAAAAGATTAAGATGCAACAACTAGCAAATTTAATTAACCCAGCAATTAAACTAACAAATAATAACAAAAAATTTCCCATAAGATTGAGAAGAAATTCTAAATATAATTCACTTTCAACTTTAAATGTTCTTGAAGATTTGTATAATAAAGAAGTATCTGAATCTGTTATCGCCTCAGGATTTAAGTTTAAATATCCTAACCAACTTATGATTTATCCAGAGGTATTAAATTATCTTTATGAAAAAAAAGATAAAATTAAGGTAATTCTATTGATTAGAAATAATCCTCTTAAGGCAGTTATCTCTGTTAAAAACATGAGGAAACTTCATTTTTCTGGAGAGGATGTAATTCTAAAAAAAGATTCAAAAATAAATCTTGGAAAATTGCATCTTGATACAAAAGATATATTTCTTGAGATAAAGCAAAGACAAAATGAGAAAAATGACATGGAAATTTTAGCTGAGTGTTTTAAAAATGTTTTAAAAATAAGTTATGAAGAACTGTTTTATAATCGCGATGAGACTATTGAAAAAATTCTTCGTTTTTTGGAGGTCCCAATGAGTTTTAACTTAAAAGAACAAACACGAAAAATAACTCCAGATAATATTAAAGATGCTGTTAGTAATTATGATGAGTTGGTTAAAACTTTAGAGAATACAGAGTTTGAAAAGTATTTATATGAAAATTAAGATTTGCTTAATATTTTATTTATTATTGCTGTTGTCTGTAAATCTTTATAAAGATATAGAAATTTTCTAATTTATGGATAAAAATAGGGCTGTTTTGGTTACATTGGCTGATGAAAATTATATAGATCAGGCTAAGCAATTGTTTAGTAGTGTTTATTGGAATTCTGGTTGGAAAGGAGATTATCTACTTTTAGCTAGAAAGATTCCTGAAGATAAACTTAAATGGTTTATTGATAAGGGGATTATTGTTAGAAGAATAAATCCTGTTGTTAATGAGCCTTTAAATTATTTGTGGCCACCTATTATTTATGATAAGTTCCAGCTTTTTTCTAATTATTTTAAGAGATGGAATGTTGTAGTTTATCTAGATGCAGATATTATTGTTAGAGGTTCATTGGATTCATTATTAAAAGAGAAAGGTATCTCTGCGGTGAGCTCAATTTTTGATTATAAATTAAGAGATAATTTGTGGAGGATTCATAATCCTTCAGATAGAAAGTTAATGAAACAAGATGATATTAATGAATATTATTCAAAACTTTCTGAGTTAAGGAAAAAGTATGATTTTAATGATAAAGCTTTTAACTCAGGTTTAATTGTATTTAATACATCGATAATTAGAGATGATACTTTTTTTAACTTAAAGAAATTGTTAGATAGATATGGTTTTATTATAAAAGCAGATGATGGTATCTTAAGTTTATTTTTTTATAAAAAATGGAAAAGTCTTTCTGTGGCATATAATGTTAATGCAAATTTTTTTAAGTCTTATCTAAATATTTCAGGAAAGGATATAAATGGGATTGTTATCCATTTTATTCATAATATTAAACCTTGGGAGAAGGAATCAGATTGTTATGAGGAATGGAAACATAATCTTAGATTTTCAGATGGGATTAATCTAATTGATAGACCTATAGCATCATTTAAGTGGAACTATTATGATTTCCTTAAGCTTAAAATAGTTATTTTATATGGTATTGTCAGAAATTTTCATAGAGTTATGTTTCGATTATATCATAAGATTCTTGGTTTAGTTGGAATTTTTTTGAATAGGAGGTATCCTAAAATGTGTAATTTTTTAAAGAAAGGTAATTAACATGGATTTGTTAGTTACATTAGCTGATGAAAATTATATAGATCAGGCTAAACAATTTTTTAGTAGTGTTTATTGGAATTCTGGTTGGAAGGGAGATTATATGTTGTTGGCCCATAATATTCCTGAATCTAAACTGGCATGGTTTAGGGATAAGGGTATATTAATTAAAAAATGCAAACCGGTTGTTAAAGGAAAATTATGGGAAAGTAGATTTCCAACATCTGCATTATCAAAATTTTACTTATTTACAACTGAATTTAGAAAGTGGCAAAAAGTAATTTATTTAGATGCTGATATTATTGTTAAAAGCTCTTTAGACCCATTATTATTATATTCAGGCTTTTCTGCTGGAAAAAATATTGGTATGAGAATTTATGATGAATTTCTTCCTGAAAGTTCATATTTTTTTAAGAATTATAATTTAAATAAATATTCTTTTTGTGCAGGTGTTATGGTATTTGATACCAAGATTATTAGAGATTATGATTTTAATAGATTAAGAAATTTATGCATCTTGTTTGGAAAATTTACATCTTTTGGAGATCAAGGAATATTTAATCTATATTTTTATAATAAGTTTAATTTTCTTCCTGAATTGTATAATGTTCCTATTAATTATTACCTTGGAAATATTCCAAATGGCATTAGACATAATATTGGTAAGAAAAGGATTTTTGGGGCGATTTATCATTTTTTGAGTTTTCCAAAACCCTGGGAAGGAGATAGTCAATATAACAATGAATGGTTATATAATTTTAGACTTGCTGATAAAATAGATTTGTCTAATAGGCCTGCCGCATCAAGAAAATTTGAAACTAATAGTAAAATTAGATACTTTCTTATTACAAAAATTTTACCTTTTTATTCTTTGGAGGATATTATTAATAATATTAAATTGAAAATAGATAGAATTGCTGGTTTGGTTGGATTAAACATTAAGAAATTAAATCCTTCATTATATCATTTTTTAAGAAGATATTTAGGGTAGAATTAATCTCCTTTTTTATTTCTTTAATAAAAATTTCTGTGTCAAATTTCTTTGCTCTTTTTAGAGAATCTTTTTTGTAGTGATTTGAATCTTTCTTTAATTTGTTATTTATTTCATTAATTGCCCGTATAATTTTATCAGGATCTATATCATCTATTAATATTCCAGTTTTATTTGTTACTGTTTCTTTGTATCCTCCCTCATTTGGAGCTATAACCGGTTTTCCAGAGGCCATTGCTTCTACAGGGGACATCCCAAAATCTTCATCTTTTGCTGTAAATAAAAGTCCCTTACATTCACTTAACTTTTTTACTAATTCTATTTCTGGAATTGTTTTAAGGAATGTAACGTTATTTGGTTTCTGTTTTTTTAGAAAATTGTAGTAATTATTATTTTCAATGTTTCCTATTATGAAGAGCTTTTCTTTAGGTAGTTTTGAGAATGTTTTTAGTTGTAGTTCTATTCTTTTTAAGGGAGTTATTCGATTTATTGAAAGCCAATAGTTTTTAGGGAGTTTGTGTTTATATTTCGAGGTTTCGATTGGAGGGTAGATTACTATTGATTCTTTGTTGTATATGTTTTTTATTTTATTTTGGATGTTTTTGCTGTTGACAATTATTTTTTGTATTTGTTTGATATTTTCTTTGTGGTTAGTTGTTTCTATCTTGTTTTTAATATTTTCTGCGTTAAGTATGTATAGGAGTAGGTATCTTAAAGTATCTAGCTTGAATGATATTTTCTTTGGGATTTTTTTTATTATAAATTTGTTTTTTAATTTGTGTAATCTTTTCCAGATTTTCTCTGATGATGATTTAGTGATTGATTCTAATTTTAGGTTTGTTTGGTGTATTTTATTTTCTTTATCTTTTTGTTTTTTATTTGTTTTCTTGAGTTCTGATTCTGGAATGTTGTGATTGTATAATAGATTTGGTTTGTGATTCTTTGCTGTGTAGATGCAGTTATGTCCCGAGAAGAGGTAGAGATCGTACTGGTTTTTTAGATTTAGTTTTGCAAATAATTCTCTGCCCTTGTCATTTTTTGTGTATTTATTATCTTTTAAAGTTATTATGTTTATATCATTTGGAATTATTTTTTTTGTTTCTTCGGATATGTCGAATGTAATTATGTCTGTTTTGAATCCCTTATTGTTGAGCTCTCTTGCTAAAAGTCCTAGAAGTTTTTCTCCTCCTCCAGTTACTGAGAAATCATCGTGGATTATTGCTATTTTTGTCATTGTAATTGATTTCTTTTTTCATTTTTTTTATAAAAACTTGGGTATCGAATTTTTTTGCTTGGTTTTGACAAGGCTTGATAAATTGGTTAGGGTTTCTTGCTAATTTTTGGTTTATATTGATTATGGCTTCTTTGATTTTATCAGGAGTTATTTTATCGATTAATATTCCTGTTTGATTAGTTATTGTTTCTTTGTATCCTCCTTCGTTCGGTGCTATTACTGGTTTTCCTGATGCCATTGCTTCTATGGGAGTCATTCCATAATCTTCATCTAAGGAGGTAGTTAAAAATCCTTTGCATTCAGAATATAGGTTGATTAGTTCTTCTTGTGAGGCCCAGCTTTTTATTTCTACGTTTTTGGGTTTTGACTTTTTGATGTAATTTGCATATCTTTCGAAATGTTTTGATGATTCATAGCTACCTATAATTATTAGTTTTTCATTTGGTAGGTTTTTGAATGCTTTTATTTGTAGTTCGACTCTCTTGTGATCTATTAATCTGTTTACAGATAGCCAGTAATTTTTAGATTTTTTATTTTTGTATAGATTTGTTTCTGTTGGAGGGTAGATTATTGTTGATTCTCTTTTTAGATATTTTTTGATTCTGAATTTGACTCTTTCTGAAATTGCTACTAGGTTTTTTACTTTTTTTGAATCTTGATAGTTTATTTTTCTTCTTGTTAATACCCAGATGGAAAATAGGAGTTTGGATAGTTGGTGAGGTATTTTATTTTTTGTATATTTGTATAAGTCCCAGATTTCTCTTGTTGGAGAGTAAACGTACCAGATATGTGGTTTGTTATTAATGGCGGCGGACATGGCCCAATCTCCTCCGATTATGTAAAAATTGTATTTTTTTTTGAATTTTTTTTCTATGTTTAAGAATCTGAATCTCCAATAGATGGCTTCTTGTCTGAATGGGGCGTTTATTGGGACTTTTCCTATAGAGTATATGTTTTCCGTGTTGTATCCTAGTTTTTCTATTTTTTCTTTGTTTATGTTTGTTGTGTAGATATCTGCGTTTAGTTCTTTTGCCAGGATTAGGTCTACTAGTTCTGCTCCGCCTATGTTATCTAATGCGTTGTGGAAGATTGCTATTTTTTTATTTGATTGGTTTGTTATCATTTTTCTTCAATTCCTAATCCAGGGAACCAAGGTTCCCTAGATGCAACCCTCCTTTATTTAGACTTCGTCTCATTTTTCTTCAATTCCTAAGATGCTTAGTATGAATGCTGAGAAAATTGTTTGGATTCCTATTGTCGTGAGAGTTAGGGCCAAGATAGAGTTTTTTATTTGATTTAGGTTTCCTAGGTTTGTGTTTATCCAATTGTAGAAGATTGAAAAATAGATTAATAGTCCTATGAATGTTATGGTAGTGCCTAAGATTAGGGCTTTTTCTAAGGTTAAGTGTTTGTAGAGGTTTTTGAAGATTGGTTGCTCATTTAGATGGGTTATTGCATAGGTTTTTGCGAAGATTGAGAATATTATGAGTTGATAGCCGGTAATAATGAGAAGTGATGAGAGGAATAGTGGGTGAATGTAGAGTTGGATTCCTAGGATTTGTAGTTTTCCTGCATATAAGAGTATGAATGTGTTAATTCCAATTAGTAAAAAGATAAGTCCCGGGATGAAGAATAGAAATAGTGGGTTGTATAGCAACATGAATCTGAAATGTCTCCAAGCGTCTGAAATTGGGTTGAGTTTGGAGTTTCCAACCCGTTTTTTATAACTTATAGGTATTTCTTTTATTTTTAGATTATTTTTTAATGCTTTGATTATCATTTCAGAGGCTAGTTCCATTCCAGTAGTTTGTAAGTTTAGTTTTTCTAATGCTTCTTTCTTTATTGCGCGCATTCCGCAATGGGAATCTTTTATTTTTGTTTGGAAAAGTAAGCGTAGGGTAAACGATAGGATTGGGTTTCCTAAGTATTTGTGCGTTAAGGGCATAGAGTTTTTTTCCATCTTGTTTGAAAAACGGTTTCCAATTACTAAGTCGTTGTTTTCTTTTAAGGAATTTAGGAATTTAGGAATGTAATTGAAGTCATAGGATAGATCTGAGTCTGCCATGAAGATGTATTTTCCTTTTGCTTTTTTGAATCCTTCTAAATATGCATTTCCATATCCTTCTTTGTTATGTTTAACTAGGGTTACACCGCTTTTCATTGCGATCTCTGGGCTTTTGTCTGTTGAAGAATCTGATACTATAATTTCAGCATTTAATTTTTCTTTCTTTATTATTTCTTTTATTTGATTTAAGCAAGTTGGTAAAGCTTGTTCTTCATTTCTACAAGGTAGGATTATACTTAATTCGGGTAGCTCTCTTTTCATTAAGAAATGAATTTATGATAATTTATAACTTTATCTGTGATTTATGGGGTTGGATTTCTTTATATTTGATTCCTTTTCTTAGATTTTTGATGAAATTTTGTGGTGTAAATAATTATTGAGGATGTGGTTTTTGGGATAAGGTTTTTAAAGGAAAATTGGTTAGTTCTATTGTTACACCACAAACATGGTATTTAAGAGGTATATAAAAAGAGGTAATCATGTTTACGGTCCTTATTATTATGAGTCATATAGAGATAAGGATGGCAAAGTAAAGAAGAGATATCTGGGGATGAAGGACCCTAATAAGCGTGGTGTAAAAGATAATTTTAATTTATTTCATAGTGGTGTAACAAAAGCTAGCAAGGGGGCTAAACCTAATAAATTTCGTGGTTTGACTGCCTTGCTAGCTGTCACAATTATTATTGTGTTGAGTGTTTTTTTGATTAATGTTTCTGATAGGAATATTATTTCTAGTGAGTTTGTGTCTAATCCTATAAGTTTTTCTTCTTCTAAAATTATTGGTTTTGTTTCAAGTGAGATTTATGTAGATGAAGTGAGTGAAGGGTTTGATAATGAGATTGGTTTGGAGATAAAAAAGCCTATAGTTATTGGGGGGCAGGTAATTGGGGGAAATAAAAACGAGAGGATGGACTTTTTGTTGGATAATGGGAATATACGTTTGTATTTTGACTTGTTGGATTATGATAATTTTATTGAAGATGCTGGGGAGAAGTTGATTGAAGAAGGGGTTTTGAGTGAGGAGGAGGTTTTGGGGGATGGTATTGAGGAAGTGGTTGAGGATGGAGGGGTTGATGAGGGAGAGGTTGGTGAAGATGAGATGGTTGAGGGGGTTGGTGATGAGGCTGGAGATGGGAATGGTGATGAGGAAGTAGTTGATGAAAGTGGTGAGGGAGAAGTAATTGAAGATGAGGGAGAAAATGATTCTAGTAATGGAGGTAGTGAGTCTGAGAGTGAAGGTGATGAATCATTAGGTTCTGAAGATTTAGGAGATACTAAGATAGATGGGGAAGATGGTGTGGAAGTTGAACCTGATTTAGTGGAGGGTTTGGATAATGAGGGTGAAGATTTAGAGAATATGTTTATTACTGGGATGGTTATTTCTGGAGTGGATGAGGGTGTTCAGCTGGATATAAATCAGATTGATGTGGATAGAGTTCAGAGAGAGGTTGGGAAACTTGGGGATGATGAGATTGATGAAATAGCTGAGAATGTAGTAGTTAGTGCGGATAGTTTTGAGATTGATGTTGATGAGCAGGGAGCTAAGGATATAGATGTGGATTATAAGTGGGGTTATAAGGTTAAGCTTAATGATTATAATTTTATTTCTAAGGTGGATGTTACTAGTGATCAGGCTATTTCTGTTGTTGATGGGAGTAGTTTGATGGTTGGGAATAGTTTGCTTAGTTTTCAGGATTTGGTTGATGAGGGTTATAGTGTTAGGATTGAGAAGCCCTTGTTGGATTTTGGAGTTGTTGAGGGGATTGATTTGGAGGAGGATGTGATTAAGGAAGTTGGTGGAGGTGAGGGAGAGGTTGGAGATATAAATAATGGAGATGGAGATAATATTGAAATTATTGATGGGGAAGATTTAGGAGGAGGTATTAGTGAGGATATTGGTGATGATTCTAATGATGAGGATAATGAAGAAGTTGAAGATTTGGAAGAAGATATTGTTGTTATAGGGGAAGGAGGGGATGTTGAAGAGGAGATTATTGAAGAAGAAGTTGATGAAGAGGTGATAGATAGTGATGGAGAGAATGATAGTGATAGTGATAGTGATAGTGATGGAGAGTTAATTTGGGAAGATGTGAATGGGGAAGATGGGGGTGGGGAGGATAGAGGTGAAGATAATATTGAAGAAGAAGTTATTGATGAAGTTGAAGAGGCGTTTATTATTGAAGAGCTTGAGATTGAGGAGGTTGTTGAAGAGACTGTTGATGTTAGTGGGGTTGGAGAGGTTGAAGAGATTAATGAAGTTGAAGAGATTAATGAGAATTCTCAATCTGGTTTTGGTGTTGTTGCGTTAATTGGTAGTTTGGTTAGTTCTTTTAGGGATGTTCTGGTTGGGATTACGGGTAGGGTAATAGATAATGCTGTTGGGGATTTGGAGTATGAGAATACTGTGAGTATTTATATTGAGAGGGATTTTAGTGATAGTGTTTATCAGATAGGTGATGTTTTATATTTGGATCCTACAATTCTTTTGATAAATATAAGTGATGTTAGTGTTGATGCGGATTTGGTAAATATTAGGGCTGAGAATAATTTTACTCATTTGGCTGTTAGTAATCAGGCGCCTTATATTCAGTCAGGATATGGGATTGTTTATTATAATCCTTTTGATGTGAATCATACAAATATTGATAATATGACTTATGATTATACTGATTTAGATAATGATGGGATTGTTGCAAATGCGAGTTGGAACGCGAGTTGTCTGTATGGGGGGTGTTATGAGTTTGATGGTGCTGATGATTATATTAATGTAAGTAGCGATCCTGATTTTAATTTTACTAGGGGAGGGTTGTCGGTTTTTGCATGGGTTAAACCAAGTAGTGTTGCTAGTGAGATGGTTGTGGTTAGTAGGGAGGATCAGAGTGGTGATTTTGGATATCGTTTGACAATAGGACAGTCTGCTGGAACAATTGATTGTGATTTTGGAGCTGGAGGGGCACCTTGGCCGGATTATGCTCCGCAAAGTCCTGGAAGTAATATTAGTGCTGGAGAGTGGGCACATATAGGATGCGTATATAATACTACAGATATTAATGTGTATCATAATGGGGAGGAAGTTGGTAGGGCGCTTATTGATAGTAATTATCCTACTAATAGTAGTAGGGATCTTTGGATTGGAGCGGATGTTGATAATATAGGGGCTAGTGAATTTAATGGTTCAATAGATGAAGTGATGTTGTTTAATTTCTCATTGAATACTAGTCAGATAAGGAATATTTATAAGAATAATAGTAAGCGGTTTCAGTTTAATGGGACGCAGGGGATTCATACTGTTGATACTAATATCAGTGCTGGTGTGAGTTCGATTAGGGTTGATGGGAGTATTGTTAATTATAGTGAAAGCCAGATTAATTTGAGTGTTGGGTTTTATAATACTACTGGGACTGATAAGTGGTATTATACTGCTAATCAGACTTTTAATGGGAGTAATACTTTTAGTATTGGTGATACGAGTACTAATGTGAGTTTGAATTTTACATTTTATCCTGGTAATGGGAGCGAGGTGAGTGCTACTTATCCTTTTATTAGCCCAGTGCTTTATAGTAGTTTTGGGGATCTTTTGGTTTATGATATAAATAATACTATTTCTCAATGTCAGGATCTTGATACTGCAAATGCGGAATATAAATTGAGTGCTAATATTGTTAATAATTCTATAGCTGGTGGGGCTTGTTTTAATATTACTGCTCAGAATATTACATTTAGTGGAGCAGGATATAGTATTGAAAGTAATCAGAATGTTTTTGGGGTTTTTAGTAATGAGTTGAATACAACTGTGCGAGATAGTAATATTAGTATGGGGAAGATGGGGGTGGGGATATATATTGATGGGGATGCAGATAATTCTACCTTAATTAATAATACTTTAGGAAATCAATTTTATGGAATTGCAGTTGTTTCGGACTATAATCATTTAGAAAATAATATTGCTAATGTTAATTGTGCAAATTGTATTGGAATTATTATTGCAACTGGTAATTATAATAACATAACATCGAATAATGCATCATCTATATTTGATAAAGCATTTTATATTGATAGACTTAGTCATAGCACTGTTGTATTAAATAGAGGAGTTTCTAATACAAGTGCGGGGATTAAATTGCATAGGTCTTCAAATAATACTGTTACTTCAAATGTTGGAAGGTCAAATAGTAGTTACGGTATTGCTCTTACTTCATCTCGTAATAATACTTTGACTTTAAATATAGGTTCATCTGATGTTAGTGGCCCCGGGATTACATTGGCAATAAATTCTACTAACAATATATTAACCTTAAATACTGGATCTGCTAATTCAAGTGTAGGAATTAGGCTTACACAAGAGTCAGATAATAGTACATTAACTTTGAATACTGCAATTTCTAATTATACTTATGGAATTAGTATCGATCATGTTTCGAATGTTTATTTAACTTCAAATAATGCAACTTCGGGTGTTGCTGCTCCTGATTCGAATCCTGCAATTGAAATAGCTACATCTTCAAATATTAGTCTAATTAATACTTATGCAGTTGCCTATTCTTCTGGGAGTAGTGCGATAAGATTGAGAAATGTTACAAATATAAGTTTAACTGATTGTGTAAATATTTCTGGGGCTCTTTATGATATTAGTATTCATGCCGATTCTTCAACTGATATTAATATTACTAATTGTAGTTATGATTCTGAGTCAGTTTCAGGGGCCACAAATAGGTTGATAAGGAAATGGTATTATAGAGCACATGTGAATGATATAGCAGATAATAAAATTAGTGGGGCTAATGTTAGTGCGTATAATGTTAGTGGGGATAATCATTTTTTCGTTCAGACTAATGAGAGTGGATGGATGAATAGGACTATCTTGATTGATTATGTTAATTTAGGGGGTACTACTACTTATTACTCAAATTATATTATTAATGTTACGAATGGTAGTGATGTTAAGGAGCATAGTTATAATGTTAGTCTTGAAGAAAGTAAGTTAGATGATCTTTTTACTCTAGGATTGGATGGGGAAGTTCCTAATGTGACAATAAATAATCCATTGAATCAGAGTTATATTACGACTACGATTTTGTTTAATGTGACTGCTTTGGATGATGGTGATATGTCGGATGTTTATTATACTTTGAATGGGGGTTTGATAAATTATTCGATGAATAATTTGAGTGGGAGTCCTACCCAATGGAATGCTACTAATAGTACGATGGCTCAAGGATCTCATACTGCAATATTTTATGCGAATGATACTAATGATAATCTGAATTGGACGGAGAATGTTACGTTTTTTATTGATAGTGTGGTTCCTGCTGTTGCTATTGTTTTTCCTGGGAATAATAGTAATACTACAGATACTTTGATTGATGTTAATTTTACGAGATCTGATGTAAATGGAATTGATAGTTGTTGGTATAGTAATGATACGTATGATGTTAATGTTACGCTTGCTTCGTGTCTGAATATTACTAGTGTGGTTTGGAGTGAGGGTCAGCATAATGTTACGGTTTATGTGAATGATTCAGTGAATAATGAGAATAGAAGTAGAGTGAGTTTTGTGATTGATACTACGAATCCTGTGGTGAATTTAATGGGGCCTGCTAATGGGTCGAATTATTCTAATCATGTTGTGAGTTTTGCAGCTAATACTAGTGATAGCAATCAGTTGTTGAATATGACTCCGTTTATTTTTAATTCTAGTGATGATTTGATAAATAGTAGTGAGAGTGTTGTTGTTACAGGGACGGCTAATGCTAGCAATATTTCGATAATCTTGCCTTATAATGGGACTTTTTATTGGAACTATCAGGCTTGTGATGTTGTGGGGAATTGTGTTTCGAATAAGACTAATTGGACGTTGATAGTTGATGAGACAGATGTAGATATTCCTAATGTTACAATAAATAATCCGCTGAATCAGAGTTATACTATGACTACTATTTCGTTTAATGTGACTGCTCTTGATGATGCGGGGATGAGTGATGTTTATTATACTCTGAATGGAGGGGTTGATAATTATTCGATGAATAATATGAGTACTTTGCCGACTGAGTGGAATGCTAGTAATAGTACGATGGCTCAAGGATCTCATACTGCAATATTTTATGCGAATGATACTAATGATAATCTGAATTGGACGGAGAATGTTACGTTTTTTATTGA
>Ga0187833_10001689_pt1 | contig 24792 bp, 21 predicted proteins | sample ETNtaG_37_FD_167968 | JGI IMG/M metagenome (GOLD analysis project Ga0187833, IMG submission 167968) | Marine microbial and viral communities from oxygen minimum zone, Eastern Pacific Ocean - ETNP2014_SV_400_PacBio MetaG (Illumina Assembly) | ecosystem: Environmental > Aquatic > Marine > Hypoxic...
CCTTTTTTCTGGACGCTATTGTACTTATTTACTGCTGAGAGTTTAATGTACAGATTTTTACTGCCGAGGCAAATGCCTCTGGTCATAGCACTATTAATCCTGACAATTTATTTTTTGCAAAGAAAAAAATATTTGTTTTTAGGCATAACCGCTTTTGCTTTTGTTTTGCTGCACAGCAGCTTTGTATTTCAATTAATTTTAATTTTGTTATATTTTGCCTTAGAAAAAATATTCTCAAAAAAACTTGATTACAAAATAATAATCTATTCTTTGTCTGGAACAATCTTAGGTCTACTGATAAATCCTTATTTTCCTAATAATTTATCAATGCTTTTTGCCCAAATATTTAAGATCAATCTTTTGGCAAATTTATTCAATGTTGAATGGGAGCCATGGACATTTATCGAGTTCCTAAAAAATAATTTATTAGTTTTATTTTATTTTGGAATATCATCACTTATCTTAATTAAAAACAAAAAAATTACAAAAACACAATCATTTTATTTTTCATTAGTTGTATTTTTCTTTATTTATACAATTTTATCAAGGAGAATGCAGGAATACCTTGTCCCATTTTCAGTCCTGACATTTGCCTTTTTATTTGATGATTTTTCTGAAAAGTTAGACAAAAATAAATTTTTAAAAAATATTAAAATAATTAGTGTATTGCTGCTTATTATTATCGGAATTGGAAATTTTATTCTATTGAGACAAGATATAAAAAACAATGATTTCATTTATAATTATGACAATTGCGCAGAATGGATGAAAAAAAATATTCCAAAAAATTCTTTGATATTTGCAAATGCTTACGCATTTCCTTATCTGTTTTTTAAGAACTCTGATTTAAGATACACACATGGCATAGACCTTACATATTCTTACATTTATGATGCTGAAGAATTTGAAAGGTATATGAACATATTGCAGGGAACTGCAAAAGACAACACAGATTACATAGTAAAAGATTACAATCCGGATTATGTATTCTCGGGAAAAGTAAAGCAGGACATACAATTGTTTAACTACATTGTAGAGCATAAAGAAAATTACCGTGCTGTTTACGAGGATGATTGGTGCGCTGTATTAAAGGTTAAGTAGATAATGTTTTTTATTAGTTTTATTTTTAATCTTTTAATGTATTTTTTATTTATTGAAAAATTATTATTGGATTTTTATTTTTTATTGAAATAATTAATTATTGTTTTTAATGTTATTTTTATTATTGGAAAAAATTTATTATAATTTTTATTTATTTTCATCAGCAAAACCCTGCTTAAAATTGTATTAATATGCGCCAACCTAAATATTTTTTTATTATTTTTTAATTAATATTATGGATTAAATATGGACTAAACATGTATTAAAAATGGATTATATTTAATATTGCTAAAAATCAAGAATACTGCAAAAGATTTAAATATACTAAATTAAATTTTATATTAGATGCTTAGGGTTTATAAAGTTCAAAAAGGAGGTGTAAAATCTGGTTCTTTAAATGACTTGAGTAGTTCCTCAATCTGCTGGGCTGACTGCACTAACCCCACAAAAAAAGAATTAAAGGATATATCTGAAAAAGCCAAAATACCGTTAAACGAGCTGAAAAGTGTTCTGGATGAGGATGAAAGGCCTAAAGTTTCTGATGTTGAAAAATATTCTCTCATAATTGTAAGGACGCCCTGGATAAAAGATGATGACATTCTGACAACACCATTATCCATATTTATTTCAAAAGACAAGAATAATATAATTACTATTACACTAAAAGAGACTCATGCTATTCGTAAAATAAAGAAACTGATTGATACAAAAAAAATTGACTTATATAGTATGGGGATGAGTTTTTTCACTTACAAGCTTCTTGATGAGGTTTTAGATGCATATTTTTTTGTATTGGATACATTAGAGGAGAGAATAGATTTAATAGAAGACCATGTTATTGAAAAGCCCGATAAAATATCTGTCAGGAACATTTTTTCTGTAAAAAAGACACTTATCTATTTCCACAAGGCACTCACAGCTAACAGGGAAGTCATATCCTCAATAGAAAAAGAATATGTCACCAACATAGACAAGAAAAATATCAAAAGATTTAGGGCTTTATACAATGATGTAACACAGTTGATTGATACAGAAGGCACTTACAGGGATATTTTGACTGGAACATTAGATGTTTACCTAAGTTCTGTATCCAATAACCTAAACAAGGTCATGAAAACACTGACAATTGGAGCTTCTTTTATTTTGATACCAACTTTAATCTCTGGAATTTATGGAATGAACTTCCAATATGTACCGGAAATGCATACTGCTCTTGGTCAAAGATTTGGTTATTATTTTGCTTTGGGATTCATGGTACTTTCTGTAGTTGTATCTTATTTATTCTTCAAGAAAAAAGGATGGCTGTAAAATTATTCCAAAACCCTATAGAAAGCGTCAAACACTGGAGTATCAGTAGTTATCTGAAAAAAATGTATTCCTAATTTATTGCATGTCTCTTCTATTTTTGCCGAATGCTCATCAAGCGTCTGCTGGTAGTCTACCCTCAATCTTGGGCTTATGTATGTCCTCAGTTTATTTTGCGTCTCGCTGTCAATCAGCTTGAAATCACCGCTGTACTTTAAGTCCTTTTCAATAGGATCCAGAACCTGTATGACTTTTATTTCATGGTCTCCCAAAGTATACAAGGCTTCTGTAACCTCTTTAATATCCATTAGAAAATCAGACACCAGTACAAGCAATGACCTGCTGCCTATAACTTTTTTATATTGCATCATTGCGTCCAATAATTTAGAATGGCCTTTTGTTTTTATTCCATTCAGATGAAAAACCATGCTTGCTAATTGAGACATTCCTCGTCGAGGCTGGAATACATCAAGCCCTTCACCAAATGTAGAAAACTGGAATTTCTCATTATTCCTCATAGCCAAGTAACCAAAACCAACCCCTATCATAGCGGCATAATCAAACTTGCTTATTGGCTTCCCAAAACCCATTGATGCGCTGGAATCCATAATGATATGTGCAGTTAAGTTCCTTTCTTCCTCAAAAGTCTTTATGTACAAATCATCTGTTCTTGCAAACACCTTCCAGTCAATGAGCCTTATATCCTCTCCTGGAGAATAAATCCTATGATCCTTAAATGTCAAACCTCGCCCAGTTGCAATAGATTTTCTTGGCCCGACGTAATTGGATGTAACCCTTTTCTTAACAACAAGATGAAACCTGTCCAGCTGGTCAAGAAAATCAGTGTTAATCATTTTTTAATTGCTACTTAACTTTATCCAAAATATGCTTAATGGCATCATCAGTTGTCATTCCTTTTCTCTCTGCCTCAAAATTTAAAATTACGCGATGCCTCAAGATAGGATATGCCATCTCATTGATGTCCTCACTGCTTACATGATTCCTGCCCCTGATTAATGCACGCGCTTTTGACGCTAACAATATTCCAATAGATGCTCTTGGAGAAGCTCCATAATTAATAACATCCTTGTTCGTTCTCGTTGCAGCTATTATTTTTATAGCCCTGGTTTTTATGTCATTTGCAATAGGAACTTGTCTTGTTAATGTTTGTAAACTAAGCAAATGGTTTTTGTTGAGTAAAGTTTTCAACTTAGGTTCTCTTAAGACAGAAGCATACTTATCTGTAATTTCTTTCTCTTCTTCAAAAGAAGGATAGCCTACTTTTATTTTTAACAAAAACCTGTCTGCCTGTGCTTCTGGCAATGGATATGTACCTTCCTGTTCAATTGGATTTTGTGTGGCTAAAACAAAGAAAGGCAAATCAAGTTTAAATGTATTGTTGCCAACAGTAACCTGTTTCTCCTGCATTGCCTCAAGCAAAGCGCTTTGTGTTTTGGGTGTTGCCCTGTTGATTTCATCTGCCAATACAATATTAGCAAAAATAGGACCTGGCTGGAACTTAAAAGTTCTTTTGCCGGAAGTCTCCTCTATTATATATGTCCCTGTTATGTCAGAAGGCATTAAATCAGGTGTACTTTGTATCCTGCTGAACTTAAGGTTCATTAAATCTGCCAGTGTCCTTACAGCTAATGTCTTTGCCAGGCCTGGATACCCTTCCAGCAATGCATTTGCATCACATAAATTAGCTATCAGAATCTGCTCAACAACATCAGTCTGCCCGACAACAACCTTTCCAATTTCTTTAAAGACAGCATCAAAAATGTGCTTATAGTTTTTCATAATGTACACCTCTTTTTTAATAGTATTTAATATTTTTTATTATTTAATCTTAAAAAAGCTTCTTCAACTTCTTGACTATCCCAACCAGCTTTAATTAAAGCCTTTCTTATTCGCTCTTTGCTGTAACCTCTCTTTAAATTAATTGTTATATATTTTCTTAGTTCTAATAATATTTCTTCCCTACGGGTTTTATTTAAATTTTTTTGGTCTTTTAGTCTTCTGAATTCAATATAACCAAAAATAATTATGATTAATAAGATTACTAAAGTAATAACTTCAGCAAAAATACTTGTTTTCTTTTTACAGTCTACATCTTCTTCTTCAGAACAATCTGGATCACAAATATTGTCTTCAAAACCATCGCAATAATTATCTTCTATTCCAGAAGCACAATCCTGAGGACAAGTCTTATAATTCTCTTTTAAATCAGACTCACATATATTATTAGCATTACATTGGCTAGTTTCTTGTACATCAGCTTCGCTCGTAATAACACCAAACTGAGTTGTTTTTGTTATTGTTTTGTAACCTTCTTTAGAAGCACTTACTTCTAGATTATAAGTTCCAATCTGTTCTGCTTTGATAAAGGTTGGTAAAGTTATTTCTTTTGTTGTTTTGTCAGGATTAGTTAAAGTTGCTGTTATTACTGGACTTGTAATTTCTGAATTATAATCCAGGTAGATGTTTTCTTTTTGAATAAATGTTTTTGATTTTTTTAAACAAGATTGATCTTTGCATAAATTCAATTCAAAAGAAAAGCTGGGATTAGTTTTAATCTCAAATTTTTTTTCTTGTATTAATTGCACAGGACTTGATATTTGTACGTAAGCAGTGCATGTTTGGGGGGTAATTGACTCATCAACTTTTATAAAACGATAACTATCTTGATATGACTCATCTTTTTGTAAATCAATACTTTTCTCGTTTAAGAGTGCAAATGATGCATCAGGACAAGTTACAAACGGTATAAATTTAATTAATTGATTTGTATCTGAAATTATGCTATAATTAAACAAAATCATTTCATCCATAGTGAAAGTTGATTTCATTTCCATATTAATGCTTATACTCTGGGCATTTACTATACTTAAAACAGCTAATAATGCCAACACAATGGAAAATACTATCTTCATTCCAAAACAACCTCCTTCGTATTAAGTTTTAGTGTAGGGTCTCCATATAATAAATAATCAGTATTTATAACTTTAGAATCTTCACTCAACTTAGAAAATAACTCACCAAGACTTATTTTTTCCTTCTGGGCAAGATACTTTAATGTTAGGTAGGATTGTGTTATTATTATGTCTTCATTACTTTCTTCACTATAGATATTTTTATGCCAAGCCCAACTTAATCCTGAAGCCCCTATATACCCTATCCCTCCTCTTCTTAAAAACCGCACTCCAAATGTGTTACTTTTCCCAATGTCAAAATCATTTGTTGCGCATGCATCTCCAAAACTGAATGATAAATCTAACCAAGGAATTGTATCCGAATGCAATGTTTGGGCCCAACCAACCGAAGATCCATGATCTTGGAAAGTGATTATTTGTTTGTTTTCATAATCATCATAAGGTGGTTTTACATTTTGAACACATGATTTTTGTTCAGTTTCAGTAAAGCATGTCCAATCATAATTGCTTGCAGACATTTTCTCTGTAACATAAGCAGCTGATTCTTCAGCATATTCAAATGAATGTGCAATGGACATACCAGCATATACATTATTAAACAAATCATTGTAAAAAACTGCTCTAGCAATGTAAGATGATGCATCACTTAATGTCAAACCATAAATTCTACCAACATGCATATAAAAATCCTTAGACATTTCTAAACCAATAACTTTTTGGCTCTCTCCCCATTTCTCATATTTATCTTTGTAATAAAGCTCAGGAAATTCAATACGATTCCATTTTTTAATTTGTCCATTATCAATTACAGCTACACGAGTTGGTGCAAACCATATAATATGAGGATTGCCAGAAGAATCTAAGTCAAGTCTTGGACTATCAGATGCCCAATACACTTCATTAGTTTCATCTTGTATCAGTTCTAAATCAGTAAGAGTATCACCTTCAATATTTATTTTTTGATAGTATGGTGCAGGGATACCATCGTTATATTTATCAAGATAATAATAACTTGAACCTACTAAATGAATATTATTATCTGCATCAATAGCAATATCATTAATACTTTCCAAAAAATTTTCGTATTCAATTGGGATAGTTTTCCATTCATCATCTTTATAAATTTTTAAAACACTCTCACGTTTTTCATAAGTAATTATAAGAATAATTATCTCATCATCAGAAGTTGAAATAATTTCTGGTTTAAATGTTCCATATTTTTCTGATGATAATATTTTATTATTATCAACAATTTCACCTTTATTGTCAATCTTAATGTAATATACATAAGAATGTAGGTCTATATTTCTACTATTAAAAACAATATGGACTGCTCCATTGGAATCAGTTATCAGTTTTGATTGGATAATCGAATGAACCCCGGTAGGCCCATATATTTTTTTATTAATTTCTATTTCTCCAATGTCATCAATTTTTATATAATGTATTTCAAAACCATCCGCAGTATTGCTTTCACTCTCTAACACTATATGGATATTGTTATTTAAATCTGCATCTAAATCAATACTCCAAACTTTTAGCTCAGAAATAACCTTATCAATAATTATGTTTCTATTAGTATCAATTTTTTTATAAATTGTATACCAAGGGGAAGATGGGTCAGAAAAATCAATTATCCTATAAACAAGATGTAAGTTATCTTGAGAGTCTATAGTTATCCTTATCGGATGGCCCCCTTCACCTAAAATTCTTGTTTTTTCCCATTCATTTATTTCTTTGTTATAGACTTTATACAATAAGAATTTTCTTTCATTGATTTTTTCTGCCCAAACAATATGTACATTATTCTTTGAATCTAATGCTATATCAAAGGCATCATTATCAATCACCCATTTTGTTTCACGATTGTGATTTAACGAACGAGCATAAACTTTGTCCACTGCATCTTTGAATGTTACATCCCACATTCCACCTATTTTACAGCTCTCAGAAAATGCTTGTGGAATTGCAAGTGGATTTGCCATAATTGTGAGATACTCTGGTGAACCTGTAAATAGATTTTCAACATTTTTTGTTACAATCTTATCTACTTCATCTATTTTATCCATTATTATGGGTAAAGAATTACAGTCTATTTTTGGAGGGGATTCTTCAATATCAGCAAAGATTATAACTTCCTGCTTTCCCGCAGCAAGTAAAGGAGCAGCCAAAGATGTTTTACCATATAATTCATTTATAGAGTTGCTGGATTTTTCTGGAGTGAATTCTTCAATAACTTTTATATCCAGATCATTAGGATTAACTAACATAACCTTATCAGTATTGGTTAATCTAATGTACTCCTTTTGTAAATCTTCTATTGTTGTAAATGAATTACAATTAGCTTTATCCGGACATCCAAGAGAACCAACTAGAATAACATTCCTATTTACAAATACATTATCACTGTCTAAGTTAGTTCCTTTAATTATCAATGGAGCATCAATCAAAGAAGCATAAGTTGAAGCCATTAATGCTAACTCATAATTATCTTCAACATAAACCACAGTATCAAAGGACTCCCAATAAGATAGATAATCATTTACAGAAATTCTTTCGATTTGGCCTTGGCTTAAACCAGCGCCTAATTCCGGTTCAACTATTAATAAATTATCCAGTTCTTGTGGGGTCTCTCCGATAATTGTTACTTTTTGAGCATCATATTGTTGCATGAAGTAAATTAATGAATCTGCATCAAATGTACGAATAGGGTCATCCCCAAAAATTTGCATTTCAATATCAAAATTTGATATTTCACTATATTCTCCATTTGGATAGGGATTTTTATTAGATGCACCAAACGCAATATCATCATCATCTTCGATCTTCCAAACTAACTTATATAATTCCCCTTTATTGATGGGGGTATTAAAAACAAAATCATGTTTTTGGTAATAAGAATCAACAATATAACTTTCACTATTAGCAATTACATTTCCTTTAGAATCTTGTAATTGAATAAAGTAAGTTTGACCTATCTCTCCTCCAAGTATGATCACTTTTGAAATAAAATCATCTTCAGAAATAAAACTTTGCCAAGCTTCATTTGGAATGTTAAGTAGACTTTTTCCCAATAGATCACCAATTTTTATATTTAATAAACTGCTTTCTTCATGCCAAATCAATGTTGGATTTTTCTTTACTTGATTACCTTCAGTCCATATCGTTATTGGAACCAAACTTAAAACATCTCTCCAGTTTTTATCTGAAATTAAGAAAACTTCTTTATTAGAATATTTGTTTATATCTTTTTTATTTTCACCTATTGCTGTTGTTGATTCACAGCTTCCTTCACCCGCACAATATTCGTCACTTTCACATTTGCTATGATCTTGTAAATAATCAGTTCCTTCTGTGTTACAGACTAAGCAGTCTGTTTCAGTTTTTAATTCACCAGGATTACAAACTTCCTGTTCTTCCAACACAGTCAAAGTCAAATAATTGCTTTCTATACAATCCTGGTTTGTCTTCCCACATTGGTAAATATCTCCTGCAGAACCGACCATTCTAAACTCGTATGTCTCAGCTTCAGTTATTCCCATGTCCAATGGTATATTCTTTCCTTTAGCAGTTTCTTTGCCATCTGGATTTTGTGTTATTCCTAACGAGACTTGTTTAGCTACTTGCCACTCTTTTGTTCCTTGTAGTCTGTACTGAACTAAAATAATATAGTCTACCGGAATATCATAGGTAAATACAAATTCAACTTCTTCTGTAATTTTACCTTCAGATTTATAAGTTTGGGCTAGAGAAACATTTGTAAAAAGTACAAAACTAATGAAAATTGAAATGAATAAAATAATTTTTTTATTCAACATAACCACCAAATAAGCTAATCAGTTCACAACTCCCTTCACCTGTACAATATTCATCACTTTCACATTTGTTGTCATTCTTCGTATAATCTGTTCCTCCAGAATTACAAACTAAACATTCTGTTCCAGATTTTAATTCTCCTGAGGTACAAATTGTAGTTACAATCTCGTCTTCACCATCTCCGCACTCAGCTTTTAGAAATCCACCTTGTTCATTGCATATCCTCGTAATATCTCCAGTTTGTTCAACTCCTTTACTAAAACTCCCAAGCTTTCCAGTAAGTATAGCAACTATAACAACAAGAACAATAAGAGCTATAACAGCTACTATAATTGTAGTGATAGAAAGCCCTTGGGATTTTTTATTTTCAAACATTTACCCACCAGCAAGCTTATCAAAATACTTCTTGACCAGCTCCTGCTGCTCTTCTGGGATTTTTTCCTCAAAAGCTGAGGACTGCTCGACATTAACTTCACTTGGAAAAATCTCATTAAATTGTTTCTGATCAATATCCCCTTCTTCACGCACATTAACCTCATAATTTACAGGTTTTATCTTTATATCAATCTGTTCATCGCCTAACACAGCTAGCTTGCTCTCTCCATAAATATCTTCACTCTCATTAATTTCTCCAAGAGGCATATTGTCTGCGCGCCTTGGATTAAGATTTTCCAGCATATCCGGAACATTGCTGAGGAACTTGTTTAAATCGACAATGTAAAGATTAAGTGTTGTTGCAAGAACAATTGCAAAAGACAGGAAAATTGCAGTAAAAATTTTGTAAGACACTCTTCTTGTCTGAATAAAAGAGCTTAATCCCACGTGCTTTAAATCATGCACAACTTCTTCTTTCAGCTCGTTGACAACAGGATTTTCTTTGTTAACATTGTCTGCAGCAGTCCTTAGTTTTTCCTTAAGAGGCTCGTATTTGCCCTCTACAATTTTTCTTTTGTCCCTTTTGGAATTTGCATACAACATCATCGCAAAATAAATTGCTGCAGGTATTAAAGCCAATATGGGATAAAGGTTTACTAATGACAGCAAAAAATAAACAGCTAGGAAAAATATTACTGCATTTAATATACTCTCAAAAATAATCAAAAAGTTCAGTGTCTTGTTGATTTCCTTAATTACTTTAATGAAGTTTTTCATCTTCTAAATTTGTCCCGTAATGTTTTTTTATGAAAATAAATATTTAATCACACTCCGAATCAGATTCTCCTTCTGCTAACTTACCACATAACCTAGCAATATCATCTTTCAGATTGTTAACACGTGATTTTAATGAACTTATTTCACTATTAGCAGCAACTAAACTTGTTTGCACTTGTGATAATAAGTTTTTAGTTAGATCCAACTCTGACTTTTTTTCTGCCAACTGGACTTTTGTGCTGGTGATCTCTGAGTGCAAAACTATATTCTCATCACTGACTTCTTTGTATCTTTCATCCAGGGTTTGTTTGTCCTGCTCTGCCTTTACCCTTAAGCTGTATGTTTCATTTAACTCCTGCCTTTTGACTCCCAGCTCCGTTGTTACTTGGCTTAACTGCTCTAATTTCTCTTTGTATTCCAATGAAACATCCTTAAATGCATTCTGGTAATAAACACTAAAGCCGCTAAACAAAAGTATAGATACAACTATCAAAATCAGCAATCCAATATTTACATCCCTTTTCATAAATGCCATTTCAACCTACCTCGTTTTTTGTTTGAATTTCACCTATAGCTTTTATTCTCCCACAGCCTCCTTAAACCTATTTCCCCTAAAAACAAAATTAACGCAATAACCAAAAATGGCCATTTAAATTCTGTTGTGTCTATCTTTTTCCTTTTTGATTTCTCTTTTACAAATTCCAATATGCTGTCAATATCATCCTTGTCAAAAACCTTGCCTTGTGTCTGCTCAACAAGCTCTATAAACTCCTGGTTGACTCCTAAATCTTTAAACTCATCCTTATAGTTGACAGCAACATCAGCCCCCAGAAAATTGTAATATCCTGTTCTTTCTGGATTGAATTTTGCACTGTAGAAGTTAACATCAGATTTTGCAAAATTAAGTTTTTCATGCTGCGGCAAAGTATCTGAAACCACATTCACAAACATAGTTCCATCAAGTGATGTATCTTTAATGCTGACATCAAAATTCTTTTTTCTTGCCAAATCACCTATAACCCAATTTATTGTTTTTGTCAAAATTTTTGAGTTTTCATTGCTTAAAAACTCTCCAGCCCATTTGCTCCCGTCATCAGTTGCAAAGCTGACAACCCTTCCCAGGCCAAAGCGCCATGCAACCATTATTGGAATATTTTTGTTTGTTGTAATCAGCATTCTCGAAGCTGGTTTTGGTATGACATAATTATAGCCGCTTACAACGACATCTAATGTCTGGTTAAATGTTATGAAATGTGTTGTATCCAATAAAACCAGTTTGTTAAGATAGTCAGTATCATCTTTGCTTCCCGGCTCCCCAAAAATTATCTTTAATTTATTTGAAGCATCAACAGGAAAATAGATACCCTCTCCCAAAGTTGCAACATGGGTAAGAAAATCATCGTTTCTTCTGTCTCCTACTCCGGCAACATAAACCTTCATGCCCCGTGCAGCTGCCTGTCTTGCACTTTCAAGGGTGTTATCCATTAGCTTATTGTAGGTTGTCTTTCCATCTGTAATCAGTATTATGTTCTTGCCTCCGGAAACAGACCTAAGCATTTTGTTTGCAGCATCTATGCCCAGATTAAAAAAAGACTGTCCGTCAAAAACCAGCCTGGAAATCTTATCTACTACCTCTTCTTTATGCTCGCTTAAAGGCTTTATGTCAGCAACCTTGTAAGGTACTGTATTGAATGCTATTACCCCTACATTATTTTTCTTATCAAGGCTGTCTATAATGCTTACTGCCTGTGCTTTTTCAATATTGACATACTCAGCTGTTCCATGCGAGATATCAATAACAATAACAATATACACATCGCTTTTTTCTGACTCCTCACCCGCTCCTGTTTTAATAGGCAGCAAGGTCTCTATAAAAGTCCCTTTATATGCACCCCGGTCATAAGAGTTCTCACCTCCAATAACAAACAAACCGTTACCATCAGAAACATAATCGCTTAAGGAACTCATATATGGCAAAAATTTATTTGCCGAAATATCATTTAAAATAACTGCCATATAGCTACTTAAGTCATTTGGCACAGTGCTTACAGTTGTTAAGTCATAAATTTCTTCCAGCTCACTTATCAGAGCTGAGCTTTTTTCTGAAACAAATAAAACCCTCGGCCTTGGAACAACTTTAACTGTCTTATAATATTTATTATTCTGCTTAAAATAATCTTCACTGCCGACATCCAGAAGCTCAGCAGTGATCTTATGGTAGCCATCTGAAAGTTTTTTATTAAAGGTAAATGCATTGCTTTCATCACCGGTTCTTGCAATCACAATCTCATCATCAAACTTGACTTCTAAAGTATAAGGTACATTTTCTCCAACATTATCTACAGTGACAACAAAATCCTCCCGTGTATCCCTTATAGCTTCACTTGGTCCTGTGATTTCTACACCAACATCACTTCTTACAGGCTCCATGCTTACCGTACTTACAGTTGCATTTAACGAAGATGCCAACAGCATTGTATCTCCCAGAAGCCTTCCATCATTATTATTTCCATCAGTTATAACCAGAACATTCTCATCTCTCTCTATATTGTTTAAAATTCCATCCCCTATTGCAGATGTATCACCAACCGCAATGTGCCTTATAGACACAGGGATCTTGTTCTTTAATTTACCAGCCAGTTCTTTTTCAATACCGCTTTCAAATAAATTAAGGGATGTTGAATTATCCACTAAAATAGTAATTCTTGGATTGCCTTTTACAGTTCTTGTTTCCAATAAAAACGGACTTGCAATACTAATAAGCACTAATGCAATAATCGAGGCTCTTATTAAAAAGAAGATAGTTCTCTGGTCCTTTTTCTCTCTTACATAGCTTGCCTGCTCGGATTTGTTAAAAAAATTTATGAAATTTCTTTTTATTACAAAATACAGCACTATTATCACAGGTATAATCAGCAGAGCCATGTAAGAATACCTTAAACAAAACTTAGATATGCAGAATACACTGCTCAAATCCGGAAAAATGAACGCTATTATATATCACCTCTTCTTTTTAGATAAAATATTTCAAAACATAAAAGCAAAAATACCCCTATCAGGATTAAAACACTTAAGCTGAGATTTTTTTCAACACCCTGCTCTTTTAGGACCTCTGCACTCTCACTTTTTTCTTTCAGAACACTTTCTTTTGTAACCTCGCTTTCCTTTTCATCAAGAAGATTGACTGCAAACTTTTTGTCATTTAATTCATAAATTCCTACCTCATCATATATAACTCTTGATGTCCTAAAAGATGATGATGGTGTTTTTACACGCTGCTGGTTTATGGTAACAATCTTTCCTGTTTTCACATTAAAATCCCTTATGTCCTCTGTCTCTGCCATAAAATTAACCAGTGAATTCCAGAAAATTGGGTAAGCTGGTAATGTCCTGAAGTCGCTTGCCTCGTCAATAATTCCGTAGTAGAAAATCTTCCCCTTGAAATGCTCCTTAACTGCCAGGATAGGTATTTCTGATATAGAAGCAATAACATGTATATCTTTGTCAGGGCCTGCATCAAAATATTGTGAGACAGTTGAAAAGCAGATATCATTCTCAAACTGCTTTGTCATTTCATTTATCGCATCAACACATACCCTTTTTGTATCCTGAAACAAAGTTTTTAAATTGACAATATCAAGATCAATCATATTGAATTTATTCAAATCAGCCTGCGCAGTAATTATTAATTTCCCCCCGTTCTTGGCATAGCTTGATAAATCCTGGAAAGTTCCCGGCAGAATTCCTTTCTTTATGCCAACTTTACCTATTTGGTGCACAATAACAACATCATGCTTCTGGAAAACCTGCAAAGTTGTTGCTCCTTCCAGCCTACTGCCATCAGTATTTATTGAAAACACAGGAGGATTAACAACATTAAGCCCTATGTCCCTTGAGGCCAACAATGCATTTTCCAGATTGGTTTTGTGTCTATTTGTTATTAACAAGACGCTTACTCTTTTCTTCAACGGAGCGCTTATGTAAGCAACATTGTCCACATCCAAATCATCCTCTGGCTTGAGCTCAATTCTGCTTACGCCTGCAGGAGTATCATCAAACATAAAAGTTTCGACAGAATTTGGCAGCACCTCAATATCTTCGGATTCTGCTATTACATTTTTGTCTTTTATCAATTTAAGATTTATCTTTTTTCTTACACTATTGAAGTTTTTAACAAAAACCTTTATGCTGTGTTTTCTAACATCCATGCTTATAATTCCTGCATTCTCTGCATTATTTGACACATCCTCAAAATTTACAATGATTTCTTCTGAGATTATTGCCTTCTTGACTGCAAGTAAATCAGGACCATCAATGTTATTAAAGTCACTTATAACAACAATCCTTCCAGGCCTGTCCTGCAGCATGTCTTTAGCCAATAACATTGAATCTCCCAAGTTGGTTGTAGTTGCTTTTGGCTGCAAGTTATCCAAAATAGCAGAAGCTGTCTCGCTGTTCTCATCCTCCAATACAATTAGTGGTACATTCTCTGCGAGTATTATGCTGTTTTTCCCGCTAAGTGCTTTTTTTGCTTCCCTGATTGCTTTGTCAAACCTCATTAAACCCCCTTCTTCCGCCTGCATTGACGCGCTTACATCCAAAACTAATATTGTGTTCTCCAAAGAAACGTCATAGGGTATTTTCACAAAAGGCTCTGCTATTGCTATGGATAAACCTATCAAAGCCAATAACTGTATAAAAAACAGCAAGTTTGTTAAAAATTTCCTTAAAAAATCAGACTGCCTTGATGTTTTTTTGTTCTGCAGTATAAACATTAAAGATGGTATTATCCTGTCCTGAGGCCTTGGCTTTCTCAAGTACAAAATTATGAAAGGTATTAAGCTTGCTAATGCCAATAATCCTGCAGTGTTTGCAAATCCCATACTAACCTCTTTTTTTGTTTTTCTTTCCCTTTATGATTGCAGCCAAATCCTCAGTGCTTACCAACTCTTTTACAACAATTAGATGATCGTCTACAAGATACCAGTAAACCTCGCTGTTTAAGTCCAGCTTTAACTCTTCCCTTGCCTCAAAAGGCAGCGTTACCTGCCCTTGCTTCGTTATTTTCGCCTTCCCAATAAACTTAACTGCCATCTTAGATTATTAATATTAATAAAAATAACAAAATTATGAGTATTATTAGAATTAATATTTATAAAGGTTTCGAAAATCAAAGATTTTCGAAGCCCAAGAAATCTTTGATTTCTGCTGGTTTCGGAATTTGAAAAATTCCGAAGCCCAGAAAATTTTTAATTTTCGCTGGTTGTGGTTTTTGTTAAATACTCCCTATTCCGAACAAAATCTTTTTATACTCACTCTCAACTTTCTACTCTTATGCCAAAAATAAAAATAACATTGCCGGATGGCAGCTCAAAGAGTTATGATAAAGGCGTAACTGGTGTTGAAATAGCTAAAAGCATAGGTCCAAGATTAGCCCAGGATGCCCTGGCACTTGAAGTGGATGGAAAATTAGTTGACCTCTCTGCAAAGATAAATAATAATGCAAAAATAAAAATAATAACCTTTAAGGACAAAGAAGGTATTGGAATATTTCGTCATTCTACTGCACATGTATTAGCCCAGGCTGTTACTGAGCTGTTTCCTAAAGCCAAACCGACAATAGGCCCTGTAGTTGAAGAAGGATTCTATTATGATTTTGATATTGACCACCATTTTACCCCGGAAGATGTAAGCAAAATAGAAAAAAAGATGCAGGAGATTATAGATAAAAACCTTAAATTTCAAAAAATAAAATTAAGCTTAACAGAAGCAAAAAAGGCTTTCAAAAATAACAAATATAAGATAGAATTAATTGAAGAATTTAATGAGCCTTCAAGTGCATACAAACAGGGAAATTTTGTTGATTTATGCCGCGGTCCACATGTACCGAGCACTGGAAAACTCAAAGCATTCAAAATAATCAAAATAGCAGGCGCTTATTGGCGCGGAGATGCAAAAAACAAGCAATTACAAAGAATATATGGAATTTCTTTTCCGGAAAAAAAACAGTTAAAAAATTATTTACAAATATTAGAACAAGCAGAAAAACGTGACCACAGAAAGCTAGGCAAGCAGCTTGACTTATTTTCATTACATGAGGAAGGCCCTGGATTTATTTTTTTCCATCCAAAAGGCGTTGTAATTATTAACATCCTAAAAGATTTTCTGAGAAAAGAACTTGATAAATTGGGCTACAAAGAAATAATGACTCCATTAATTTTAAGCAGAAAGTTATGGGAACAATCAGGTCATTGGGACCATTACAAAGAAAACATGTACTTTACAAAAGTTGATGAAAAAGACTTTGCAGTAAAGCCAATGAACTGTCCAGGAACTATTTTGATTTATAAAGAAAAGCTGCCAAGTTATAGGGATTTACCAATAAAGCTCTCAGAGTTAGGTTTAGTACATAGGCATGAACTCTCAGGAGTTTTAGCTGGTTTGTTCAGGGTAAGGGCCTTTACCCAGGATGATGCCCACATATTCTGCACTCCTGCTCAAGTAGAAAAAGAGGTTTTGCAACTAATTGATTTGACTGATTTCGTCTATAAAACTTTTAACTTCACTTACCATATTGAACTTTCAACAAGGCCTGAAAAGTTTTCAGGGAAAAAAGAAAACTGGGACAAGGCAGAAAAAGCTTTGGCAGACGCATTAAACAAAAGAAAAATAAAATATAAGATAAATCCAGGTGATGGCGCTTTCTACGGCCCTAAAATTGATTATCATATCAAAGATTGTCTTGGAAGAACATGGCAATGCGCAACAATACAAGTTGATTTTTCGATGCCGGAAAAATTTAATTTAAAATATATAGCAAAAGACGGCAATAAGCACATTCCAGTAATGATCCACAGGACAATTTACGGCTCCATGGAAAGATTTTTGGGAATATTAATTGAGCATTATGCAGGTAAATTTCCACTATGGCTAGCACCCATACAGGCAAGAATCTTAACTGTTGCTGACAGGTTTAGTTTGTACGCAAAAAAAATAAAAGAGGAATTAGAGAAAAACAATATAAGAGTTGAGCTGGATGTAAGGACAGAATCTGTTGGTTATAAAGTAAGGGAAGCACAATCACAAAAAATTCCGCTAATAATCAATGTTGGAGAAAAAGAAGAGAAAAACAATACTGTTGCAGTAAGGACTTTAGACAATAAATTACATTTCAATGTAAAAATTAAGGATTTGATTAAAAAAATTAAAGATAACGTTGAGAAGAAGAAAGAAAAATTTCTATTATAATAAAATAAAAATTTATTTTACATAATAAACTAGTTGTATATTGGCAGTTACTGTTACATCCTTAGGCATTACTGTAGCAGCTTCTTCAACTGCTTCTGCGCCAACTACATTCTCCATAGCATACATATAAGGGGCATATCTAAAGCTTGACTCTGAAACGGTTTTTATCTTTCCAAGGCTTACTCCTAAACTTTCTGCAATAGTCTCTGCTTTTGCTTTTGCACTTTTAGTTGCTTCTGCTAAAGCTTGTTTTTTGTATTTTTGCTCTTCTTCCTCGCTTAATTGGAATTGGATATTGTTTATTTCGTTAGCTCCATTATTAATACAAACATCAACAATTTCTCCAACCTTACCTAGCTCTTCTGTTTTGATTTTTAATGTCTGGGATGCTCTCCATCCTACTATCTTAGATCCTTCATCTTTTGTCCATGTTCTCTGTTCACGTAAATTTAATCTTTCTGTCTCAATATTCTCATAACCTTTTTTCTTTAAACTATCAACAATTGCATTTATAACCCTATTTGCTTCATTTTGTGCTTCTTCAGCAGTATCTTTTACAATTGAAATACCTGCCCGCACCTCAGCTTCATCAGGTTCAACAGTAATCTCTGCATCACCTGAAACTTCTATTGTATTCTCTTGAGCTTGCTGGCATCCTGTTAAAGCAATTAAACCAATAATTAAGAATCCAATTATCATGTATTTTATTTTCATTTATACCCTCTGCTATTGGATAAAAAAGCATTTATATATATAGTTTTCTAAAGCTTTGAATCAAGTTGAAGTTATAAAACAATTAACTTTATAAAACTAAATCTATAACTGTACTACTATGGTCTTAGACAAATTAGGAAGTTCATTAAAGAATACATTACAAAAAATAGCAAAAAGCATGTTTGTAGATGATAAGCTAATAAACGAGTTAATTAAAGATATTCAACGCGCTTTATTACAATCAGATGTTAATGTGCAGCTTGTCTTTGATTTAACAAACAAGATTAAGGAAAGAATAAAAAGCGAAGAAACACCTTCTGGGCTGACAAAAAAAGAGCATTTAATTAACATTGTCTACGAAGAACTTGTTGATTTCCTGGGAAAAGAGCAGCAAAAAATAGAAATTAAGGGAAAGCCTTTCAAAATAATGCTTGTTGGTTTATTTGGCTCTGGAAAAACAACTACTGCAGGAAAGCTTGCAAGCTATTTTACAAAAAGAGGGAATAAAGTTGCTTTGCTTGGTTTAGATACACACAGGCCAGCTGCAATGGAGCAAATTGCACAAGTAGCAAAACAGGCTAAAGTTCCATATTTTTTAAATAAAAAAGAAAAAAAACCATTAAACATTTGGAATGAATTTAAAGATGAATATAAAAAATATGATATATTAATTATTGATACTTCTGGCAGGGATGCCTTATCCAAAGATCTAATAGAAGAGATAGAATTATTAACTGGAAAAATAAAGCCTGATGAAAACCTATTGGTTATTTCTGCAGATATTGGCCAAGCAGCTCAAAAACAGGCTGAGCAATTCAACAAAAGCTGTAACATTTCTGGAGTTATTGTTTCTAAAATGGACGGCACTGCAAAAGGCGGTGGTGCTCTAACAGCATGTGCAGTCTCAAAAGCTCCAATCAAATTTATTGGTGTTGGTGAAAAAATTTCTGATTTAGAGCACTTCAACCCAAAAGGTTTTGTAGGTCGCTTATTAGGAATGGGAGATTTAGAAGCATTACTAGAGAAGGCAAAAGAAGCAATAAAAGTAGAGGATGCAGAAGATTTAGGAAAGAAATTCCTGAAAGGGGAATTTAACCTTATAGATTTGTATGAGCAGATGTCAGCAATGAAAAAAATGGGCTCATTAAAAAAGATTGTTGAGATGGTACCTGGTTTCTCTTCTTTACAATTACCAAAGGAAATGCTTGATGTGCAGGAAAGCAAGCTGGAAAAATGGAAAATAGTAATGCAGAGCATGACTAAAAAGGAATTGGAAAATCCAGATATAATAACAGCAGAAAGAATTGACAGGATAAGTAAGGGTTCAGGAATTCCAACAAGCACAATAAGGGAATTAATAAAACAGTATCGGCAAAGCAAAAAAGTTGTAAAGATGTTCAAGGGCAACAAAATGGATATGCAAAAGATGATGAAAAAGTTTGGTGGAAAACTTCCTGGTAATTTTAAGATTTAATTCCAGAATAGATTTACAATGTCTTCCCCTCAACAATCTCGCCATAACCTATAAGCCTGAATCTGTTGCCTATCCTTCTTGAGATTGTAACTTTAGAATTTATTTCTGTGCAAACTGCTATTTTTAGCTTACATGTAACATTTTTTTTCTTAAGACCATTCACTATGCCTACTGTAGCTGCAGAATTCACATTCAGCATTAAAGCCTCACTCATCTTTATTGGCTCGACACTAAGCTCCTCTTGTGTCCCTACAACCCTTTCCAGAAGATGAGGTGTAAGTGTTATTTCATATAATACATCTGGCAATTTTCCTAGCAGACTGACAAGTGAGCCTGATAAAGAATCTGATTTTACAATCGAAGGGTCTAAAGAAGTGAGTATTCCTGAAGTTCCGCCTGGAGAAATTTCCTTTACAGACATGCCTCCATATTTTAAATCAACAATACTGGTTTTTATAGGCTTCCACACTTCCTTATTTTTTTCCATTACCTTTCTGCCAGGCCTTATTTCTATTTCCTGCCCTGTTTTTAATACACCCTGCTTCATGCTGCCTCCAAGAACACCACCTATCATGTCTTTTGGCAAGGTACCAGGCCTGTTAATGTCAAAGCTTCTTGCAACAAGCATAATAGGGTCTTTGCTTTTATCTCTTTTTGGAGTAGGTATATTCTCTTCAATAGCTTTTATTAGGTTGCTTAGACCTGCATTATGCTGCGCAGATAAGGGCATTATTGAAGCATTTTCATAGCTTGTCCCTTTCAAAAAATCTTTAATCTGACTATAATTCTTTTCAGCTGTTTTTTCATCCACAAGGTCAATTTTGTTTTGAACAATTACAATGTTTTTTATTCCTATTATTTGTAGTGCCATTAGATGCTCTCTTGTCTGTGGTTGAGGACAATCCTCATTAGCAGCTATAAGCAACAAGGCTCCATCCATTATTGTTGCTCCTGAAAGCATAGTAGCCATTAAACTTTCATGCCCTGGAGCATCAACAAAGCTTACTTTTCTGAGAACCTTTGCTTTTGATTTGTCTTTTGGCTTGGTAGTATAATTACCTCCTTCTTTATAGAAAACAGCATCTGCATATCCCAATCTTATTGTAATGCCCCTCTTTATTTCCTCAGAATGAGTGTCTGTCCATACTCCTGACAAGGCTTCCAGTAAAGTTGTTTTTCCATGATCAACATGTCCCACCATGCCTATATTAAGCTCTGGCTGTAAAACTTTTTCTTTTGTTGTTTTTTTGGTTCTTGGCATGTTTTATTTTGATTAATTTTTATTATATTTTTATTGATTTTTTCTTTATTGTTTTGTTTCTTTTTGTTCTGCTTTTTCTTGTAACACTTCTTTTTTAGGCTCTTCCTTTTTGACATCTTTAAGAAGATCTGCTGCTGTTTCTTCTTTACCTCCAGCAAATTTTTTTGTTTTTTCAACCATTACCTTGACTTTTTTGTCAACATCTTCCTCTGTTTTTTCTTTTTTGGTTTCTTCTGGTTTTACTTCTTTTTGTTCAGGTTTCTGTTCTTGTTTTTCTTTCTTTACCTCTGGTTTCTTTTCTTCCTTTGCCTCTTTCTTTGGCTGCTCTTTTACCTCTTCTTTTTGTTCTCCTTCTTTTTTGCCAAACATATCAGGAAGCTTTTTTGTTCCTTCTTTAAGCACTTTAAGGTTTATTGTAGCAATACTTTCATTGATTTTATGGCCGCAAACTGTTTTTCTTTTCCTCATTCCCTTTAAGCCACCTCTGAATCCAGTGCCCTTGTATATAGCTATTTTCTTTCTTATGCCCAGGATACCATGTCTCATTGGAAACCCGCAGTAATCTGTGCCTCCTGTTATCTGGAACTCATAGCCATCAATGCCAATCTTGCTCCCTTCTACTTTTTCCCCTATATTAAGTCCCATAAAAGATACTGCTTGCTGATCTTTAACTTCTGTCTTATAGCCTTTTCCACTTTTAGTATCTGCAATGTTAATTTTAAAGCTTGCCATAGTATTTTCCTCCATATTCTAATTTATTCTAAAAAAGAATACTAATCGGAATAATGCCTTATTTAAAAAGTTTATTGATTATTCTCTCTTAGAACTAAAAGAAACAAATGCACTCGGATACATCTTATTTGGCAGACAGCTACCTACCTTATTCTTATTTCCAAAAAAAGGATATTGTTGGCATGTTTTAGGCCTGTTTTTGTATATCCTGCATAAGTATTTCCCATCTTTACTTTTTTTGATAAAAACACATTTGTTTTTATCTCTCTTTAGAACAAACTTATTTCTATAAAGCAAATCCCTTTCAAGAAAATCCTCTTCTTTATAGCCGAGTTTTCTTATCCTTTCAATATCTGCCTTGCTTACCCTTATAGTTAACTTTTTGCAGCACTGCCCACAGTATCTATCACATTGGAAGTTTTCTTTTGTAAGCATATACTTATAATTTATTTCAGAACTATAAAAATATATTGAAATACTGGCTTTGGCTATAAGCCTCTAAGTTATCCATAAACTGAAGATAGATTAAATTTATAAATAATTGGATACTTTCAAGTTGTAATATAATGTGTTTAACTATGACCTCTACACTTCGATCATTAATAGATGAAGAATCTTCCCAACATGCAATTAATAAATTTTCGGATGACACAATAGTTTATATTCTATCTAATATTTTAATAGAAGAGAATAAGCAAGCATTGATAACATTAAAAGAAGAAAAACATTACGAAAGGTTTGTGAATGGGAGTATTAACAGCACTTTAAGAAATATTGGATACCGTAGATTGTGCCAAAGAGTATTAACAGAACAACAACATTACGAAAGGTTTGTGAATGGGAGTATAAATCGTATTTTAAACAATCTTAAATACTGTATAGTTTACCAACAGGAACAAGAAAAGGAATTCACGGATGAAGATTTTGCTGAGAAATTTGTACATTCTGAAACCGAGAAAGCTATGGGGGACCTAAAGTATAGCTTATCTGGTAGAAAAGCAAAACGTGGGTACGAAAGGCGCAAGGAAGAGAAAATGTGCTTCAGATAAAAAAGGGAGCTAAAGACCAATTTAATCATCAACCAAAAAACATACTATAAACAAACTCATCCTTATTTTTGTAATAATGCTCTTTTAATGTTGTCTCATGCTTAAATCCGAGCTTTTCATAGAATCTATGAGCTCTTTTATTATCTGCATGCGTTAATAAGTATAGTTTTCTTAATTTTTGGTTATGCTTTTTATAATATGATTTTGCATCTTTAATTAAAGCATTGAATAGTTTTTTTGCAACACCCTTTCCCCCGTATTCCGGCAAAACTGCAATTCTGTCTAGCTCGCATAATTGATGCTTTGGCAATCCATGAACAATCCATGTTACAATACCTATTATTTTGTTATTATCAGCAACAATATAATTAAAATGTTTTTTTGTTTCACCTTTAAAAACATTTATTCCTTCTTTTAAGTCTTTAATATTGTAACTTTCAACCAAAACTTTAGCTACTCCTTTTGCATCTTTTAATTTAGCTTTTCTGAATTTCATCGTGTTATATACTCTTGCCTTCTCATCTTAGCAATTAATCTTTCCAAAGCATCTATTTTGCTCATCAGCTCAAGCTTTTCCTTGTCTGCTTCCTGGATTTTATTTGCAAACCTTGTAAGTTCAAAGTCTTCTTTCTTTATATTCCTGCTTATTTCTGTAAATTTATCTATTTCTTCGCTTAGGTTGTTTACTTTCTCTGTAATCTTATTTATATTTTCTTTAAGCTCATTGTAGCTTTCTGAATCATTTTTTAATTTATCAATTTGTATTTTAAGCTCCTTATCAAGCTCTTCCTCGAATTTCTCAGTTAGTTTTTTCTGTATCTCTGTTTTTAACAATTTAAACTGGAAAAGCTCTTTTTCAAAATCCTGCCTTGTGCTTTTCATTATGTTAATGTTTTCATCAAAATTCTTGAAAAATTCATTATTTTTGTTATCGATGTTATTTATATTATCATTGATATGTTGTTTTAATGCCTCTATTTCATTTTTTAATTCATTGACAGAATTTGAAGTATAGTTTATATTGTTCTTTATCACATCAATCTGCTCTTTTACTGCCATTAGGTCTTTTATTTTCTGTAGCATTTTTTATGAAATCATGAAAATCGAAGATTTTCAGGACACCAAAAATCTTTGATTTTTGCGTGTAAAAAATGACAGGAAAGCGATAGTTTATAGTCTGTTGCTTTCCGCTTCATTTTATCCCTCTTAAGTATTCTTTTAGTTTTTCAACCGCTATTCTCCTGAATTTTTTAATATTTTCGCAATTTTCTGTTTCTCCGTAAGTTTTATTGCTTCCTTCTGCAATAAAAATAGGATCATGACCAAAACCATAGCTTCCTTTTATTTCTTCTGAAACACTGCCTTTTTCCTCTCCTAAAAAGCTTACTGGTTCTTTATTTGGCTCACAATAACCAACTGCAGATCTATAATGACAATTTCTTTCATCTACATTTTCCATTAATTTCAAAATCCCCTTTAACCCAATTCTCTTATGTATATAAGAAGAACAAGTCCCAGGAAAATCATTTAACACTTTTATGAACAAACCAGAATCCTCAACAACAACTGGTTTTTTTAATTTGTTTGCAAGAGTTTTCGCAGCATCTTTTGCAATCTCTTCTGGGTTATCACTTCTTAACTCATTATATTCCATAGAAATATGATTAACCTTAACCTCGTCACCCAGAATAATTTTGAATTCTTTTACTTTGCCAGGATTTGAAGTAACTAAATTTATTTCCATAAGAAAAAGGGATTGTTTGGTAGTATTTAAATGTGATTGACCCTAAAAGCTAGCATTTTAATTGAAAAAAATTATAAACTCCAATCAGATTATACTATTTTAAGATGTTTTGGAAAAAAGGTAAAGATATTAAAAAGACAGTAGAATTTCTGGAAAAACTCGCAGAAGAATCAGAATTGTATACACTGGAAGCCACTATGGCGGCAACTAATATAAAAAAATTAGTATTTAGAGAAGAATCAGACCTAGGGAAAAAAATTACA
>Ga0187833_10001690_pt1 | contig 24781 bp, 41 predicted proteins | sample ETNtaG_37_FD_167968 | JGI IMG/M metagenome (GOLD analysis project Ga0187833, IMG submission 167968) | Marine microbial and viral communities from oxygen minimum zone, Eastern Pacific Ocean - ETNP2014_SV_400_PacBio MetaG (Illumina Assembly) | ecosystem: Environmental > Aquatic > Marine > Hypoxic...
GGTCTTTGTAGACGGGGATGATGTTTATTGCGGGGTAGTCTTGGAATTGGAATGTTTCTATTTTTATTTCTTCGGGTTTTAGTTTGCTTTTTATACGTTTGGCTATTTTTTGGGCTAGGGAGAATGCGGTTTTTGGGATTTTTTCTATTGTGGTTTTGGTTTTGGGTAGGACTATGCAGTGGCCTTTTGATAATGGGTTGAGTTCTAGGATGGCTAGGGCTTTTGGGTTTTCGTCTATCTTGTGGCTGGGAATGTCTCCTTTTATGATTGATTCAAATATTGGGGTTTCTGGGCCTGTTGATTGATCGGATGGTTGGCCTTCGCTTGCTGTTGCGGGGCCTTGTTGTAAACCTTGATCGGTTACTTGAATGTTTTGTTGTTTTAAGAAAGCTTCTAGGCTTGCATCGTCGAGGGTTTCTATGTGTTTTTTTATTTGATCTTTGTTTTCGTTTGGGAGTTGTTCTACCTGTGCTAGTAACTGAGATTTTATGTTTTTTGCTTGTTCTTCTGTGAATGCCATAATTGTAGTAAGGATTATTGTTTTTTATAATTATTGATTGGTTAGAAATGTTATGTTTATCCGAAGGCTCGTCTAAAATCTGTTGTTTCTGCGGAGTTTACGCCTTCGATGGCCTTGAGTTTTTTTTCGAAGGGGTCTGTTTCTAGGGATTCGTCGATTGAGAAGCTGGCTGAGAGTGATACTATGCCGAAGGCTACTGGTTCTTTTTGGAATTGGGGTTTTTTACCTTCTAAGCTTTCTATGACTTGTTTTGCTTTTGCTTCTACATCTTCCAGATTTGTTTCTGGAGATTCTGGCATCATTTTGATTGTTAATAGTGCTGTTCCCATCTCGTATGAAAACCTAGGTTTTCCTAACAAGTCACTTTTCCTAGTTAGTAACCTATGGTTATTATAATTTATTGCGGGGTTGGTTTATAAATATGTTGGTCTGGGTTTTATGTTGTTTTGATTAACCATAATTCTTATAAAGAAAAATGGGTTGGGTTGGTTATGAAAAGGGATGTAAATATTGATGGAGATTTGTGTGATGGAAGGGAATTATGAGAATTTGGTGGAGTTTATTGCTCAGAGTTCGGGGTTGGGGGTTGATGAGATTGTTCGGAAGATTGAGGCTAAGCAGGCTAAGCTTTCGGGGTTGATAAGTAAGGAGGGGGCTGCGCAGGTTATTGCTGCTGAGTTGAATATTAGTTTTGATAAGCAGATGGTTAAGATTTCGCATTTGGTTCCGGGGATGAGGAAGATAAATATTGTTGGGAAGATTATAGATTTGAATCCGGTGAAGGAGTATAATAAAAATGGGAGGAGTGGGAGGATTGGAGTTTTTACACTGGCAGATGATACGAGTAATATAAGGACGGTTTTGTGGGATGAGAATCATATTAATCTGATTGATAAGAAGGAGTTGGTTGAGGAGGGTGTTGTTGAGATTGGGAATGCTAGTGTAAGAAATGGAGAGTTGCATTTGGGGAGTTTTTCGGAGATAAAAACTAGTGATAAGAATGTTGGTGAGGTTGTTTTGGAGAAGCCGGTTCTTGTTAAGAAGATTAAGGATTTTAATGTAAGTGATAATGTTTCGGCGAGAGCTTATATTGTTCAGATGTTTGAGCCTAAGTTTTTTAATGTTTGTCCGGAATGTAGGAGGAAGGTTAGTGAGGCTGGGGAGTGTAATGATCATGGGAAGGTTGTGAGTGAGAAACGGAGTTTGTTGAGTTTTGTGGTGGATGATGGGAGTGAGAGTATAAGGTCGACTTTATTTTCTGATGTGTTGGAGAAAATTATGAGTAAGGAAGAGATTGAGGATAGTGAGTTGTTTGCTAAGAAGAAAGAGGAGATGATGGGGAAGGAGTTGATTGTTAGTGGGAATGTGAAGAGGAATCAGATGTTTGATAGTAATGATTTTGTGGTTAGTGAGATGAAGGATGTGGATATTGATCAGCTGGTTGAGGAGTTGGAGAAGTAGGTGGCTTGAGATAGTTATTTTGGTGGGATAATGTTTATATAGGGTGGATATGATGTTTTTTTATGGCGAAGAAACTTGCTCCTATTGAAAGAACCCCTCCACTTGATCTTGAATTTAGTGAACCTATTAATTATAGAGATCTTGAGTTTTTACTTTCTGCTGCCGGTGATCGGGCTGGATTAAAATATGAACTAAGAGAATTTTCTGGTAATTCTTGGATATTTGGGAAGGGTTCTTCAGATGTTGGTAAATCATATACTTCTTTTACGGTTTATAATGGTAAGATAAGTAGTAGGGCTCCTTCCATGAATGTTACTTATTTGAATAAGGGGAAGCTAGGGTTGATTTTTTTTGATAATGATCGTCTTTCCGAAGAAGTTGTGGACAAATATATGAAAGCTTTAGAAAAAGTTTGTAATGAAAGAGATGAGTAAGATTTATTAATTTGATTTAATAGTTTAGATTGGTGATAAAATGTTAATTAGAACTCATGTTATGTTTGCGATATTTTTGGTGTTGATATTTTTTCAGCATGTTAGTAATAGGTTTTTGTTTTTGATTATGGTTTTGGTTGGGACTGTGGTTCCGGATCTTGATACTAATAGGTCGAGTTATGGTCGGCATTTGATATTTAGGCCGATGCAGTTTTTTATGAAGCATAGAGGGGTTTTGCATAGTTTTACTACGGCTGCTTTGTTGTCGTTGTTGATTGCGGTGTTTTTTCCTGTTGCTAGTTTTGGGTTCTTTTTGGGGTATGTTGGGCATTTGATTATAGATAGTTTTACTCCTGATGGGATAAGGCCGTTTTGGCCTTTGAAGTATGGGAGTGTTGGGCCTGTTAGAACTGGAGGTAGGTTAGAGGAGACGTTGTTTTTTGTTATGGTGTTTGTGGATATTTTGGTGTTTATTGGGTTTTATATGTTGTGATTAAAATATACAATAAATGTTGGTAATGCTTATAAGTTGTTCTTGGCTGGGTTGGATATGGTGGAAAAGAAGGTAAGTAAGAAGAAGGTGAAGGAAATGAAAAGTAAAGCTAAGACTAAGAAAGTTAAGAAAGAGAAAGAGGTAGTTGAAACAGGGGATGAGGATGTTAAGGAAGAAGAGGTGATTGAAAGGGGGGTTGAAGAGGTTAAGGGGGAAGAGAGTGTTGAGAGGGAAGAAGGGGAAGAGGGTGTTGAGGTGGAGAAAGAAGGTGATGAAGCTGATGAAGAGGCTGGAGAAGATGTTGTGATGCAGCTTTCGGATTTGCCGGGGGTTGGGCCGGCGGCGGTTGAGAAACTTGAGGCTGCGGGGATATTTGATTTGATGGGGGTTGCGGTTATGAGTCCTAAGGGGTTGGGTGATGCGGCTGGGATGGGAGAGAGTGCGGCTAGGAAGGCGATACAGGCGGCTAGGCAGATGATGGACCTTGGATTCCAGGATGGGTTGGAGTTTGCGGAGAAGAGGAAAGAGATTTTTAATATTACGACTGGAAGTAAGGAGTTGGATGATTTGTTGGGGGGGGAGGGGATTGAGACTAAGGCGATTACGGAGGCGTTTGGGGCGTATGGGAGTGGTAAGACTCAATTGGGGTTGAGTTTGGCTGTTAATACTCAGTTGCCTTTGGAGCAAGGTGGTGCTGAAGGGAAGGCGGTTTATATTGATACTGAAGGGACTTTTAGGCCGGATAGGGTTAAGGAAATAGCTGAAGGGAAGGGGTTGAATGCTGATGGGGTTTTGAAAAATATTTTGGTTGCTAGGGCTTTTAATTCTGATCATCAGATTTTATTGATTGATAAGGTTGGAGAGTTGGTTAAGAATGGGGAGCCTATAAGAATGGTTATTATTGATTCGCTTACGGCTCATTTTAGGGCTGAGTTTTCTGGGAGGGGTCAGTTGGCTGATAGGCAACAGAAGTTGAATAGGTATTTGCATAATTTGATGAAGATGGGGGAGCAGTTTAATTTGGCTATTTATGTTACTAATCAGGTTATGGCTAATCCTGCTATGATGTTTGGGGATCCTACGACTGCTATTGGGGGGAATATTGTTGGGCATGCCTCGACGTATAGGATGTATATTCGTCGTGGGAAAAAAGGTAGTAGAGTTGCTAAGTTGATTGATAGTCCTAATTTGCCAGATAATGAGTGTTTGTTTTTTATTACAGAGAAAGGTGTTGTGGATGAGGAGTAGGTTTATAAGTTAGTTAAATTATAGGTTTTGATGGATTATCCTAAAGATATAAATGTTTTAGCATTGGTTAAGGGAGATGAGAGGTATATTTTTCTTTTCAATGATAATAATAAGAATGAATGTCTTGTGACCTTAGGGAAATATGCTAATAATCCTGAGTTAAGTTTTACTTGGTATGATGCTGCAGTTTTGAGTTAAAAAATACGACAAACTAATAAACAAGAGGATTTGGAAACTTTTTGTATGTTTAGTTTACCGTTACCTCCAGATGACTATGATTCTTGAAATTTTTTAATATATTATTTTGAGATTGTTGGTTTTTTAGAACTAATAGAATTGTTTAAAGATCGCCTCTAAGTTTTTTGATTTCTTCTTGATCTTTTTTGAATCTTTCTTGGGCGTCTTTTAATCTTTTTTCATTGTTGCTTCTGTTTTTTATCTTTTCAATTTCCTCTTGGGCTTGTTTTATTCTTTTTTCTGCTGATAATAATCTTTTATCATCTATATTTCCTGATGGTGATTTTTTTGATAGGTCTATTTTACTTCTTGCTACGATTATGATAAATAGTAGCGCACCTACTCCGATTACTATCCATATGACGTATGAGAATTTTCCAGAGGGCATTAGGTCGTTAATTGCAAGTCCTGCTGTTAGTGATGCTTGTGCGTCTATTTCTTCTTCGGTTTCTGGGTTTTCAATGGTTTCTTCAACTACTTCTTCAGCAGGTTCTTCAACTACTTCTTCTTCAGCAAGTTCTTCGGCTTCTGATGCTGCGAGTTCATCTGAGGAAAGTATTGTTGTGTCTAATCCTGGAACTATAGTTATGGTATATGTGTCTCCTGATTTTATGCTTTCAAATTTTTGGGTTTTGATTTGTTTCGCTTCTTTTTTAAGGGTTACGATAATATCTAGATATTCGGCGGTTGCTGAGCTTGTGTATGTTATTTGTCCAGATTCGCCGACATTTTGGTGAGAGCTGTCTGCGGTGCTTAGTTTTCCTTCTTCCCTTATGATTAGAGAGATTCTGTGCTCGTTAGGAGCGGTTATTTTGAATTCGGTGTCTGCAAGAATTGTTGGAACTATAGTTAGCAATAGTAGGACAGTTAGTAATAAACTAATATTTTTATACCTCATTTTCTAATTAGTTAGTATTTTATCCTTTATAAATTTTATTTTTTTGGTTTTTTACTGAAAGTTGATGAAATTTGTGGTTTTGACTAAATTTATAAAGTTGTTTTGTTAAATGATTAGATGAAGAAGGGGTTGAAGAAGAAGGTTAGTAGGAAAGTTGGTAAGGATGGGGTTGGTAAGAGGGTTGGTGAGGGTCGAGCTGGTGGGAGTTCGGTTGGATCGCATGTTGATTTTATGAAGGTGTTTTATGTGGCGAGTTTTTTGTTTATAACTATATTTTTTATTTTGCCTTATCTTGTTCAGGTGTCGACTTTTTTTCATGAGAAGGGGCATCAAGGTGCGTTGGATAAATATGGAGTTAAGAATGATTATCGGTTTAATTTGTTAGAGACGATTCCTGCGTTTTTTAATCCGAAGGTTGCTAAGTTAGGGGTTACGACTTTCGATATAGAGGGTTATGATAAATTGGGCCAGTATCAGAAGGCTCAGATTAACCTTGCTGGGATTATAAGTGATTTGAGGTTTTTGTTTTTGATTGGGACGTATTTTGCGGTGTTTAATGTTTTTACTTATTATATGATTAGGAAGAATAAGGAAGATAATTTGGTTTGGTTTTTGGGGTTGAACTGGGTTTTGTTTATGTGGCTTCTTGCGTTGATTCAGATTACTGTTGCGAATATAACTCATAGTCAAGGGGATGTTTATCATTTGATTAGGAATGTGGTTGGGTGAATGGTTGTAGAGAACTTTGAAATAATGCAATTTCAATGTTCTCTAAGAAGAACTTTGCCGTGATTTCCTTCGGAAATGTCAATTATGCAAAGTTCTCTATAGGATATGTTTACTCTTGAACAATAATTATTATAAATGAATTTAGAGTGTTGATATTATGAGATTGGATCGTTTTGATTATGTTGGGAAATTGGGAGTTGCTTATAACTTGATAAAATTGGTAGAGGTATTGCCTGCTGGTACTCTTGAGGGTTTTGCAAATGATACTGTTTGTACAATTAATTTTGAAGGCGATAATGTTGTGATGAGAAGAATAATGGGGGAAGATAAATTAAAAGTTAATTTTCCAGATGGAGCTATTGATTTTGATTTTGATGATAAATCTAGTTCTTTTAATTATCAGGGAACGCTTTATAGAATTGAGAAGTGAGGTTATTTAGGTTGGAGAAGATGTTTAATGTTTTTTATAGTAATTTTTTTAAAGCTTGTTAGTCTTTTTAGGTTATGGAAGTTGATTCGATTTTGTTGGCTAAGGAAACTGAGATTTGTAAGAATTGTTTGAATGTTGTGGTGGGGAAGGGGAATTTGAATGCAGATATTTTGTTTGTGGGGGAGGCTCCGGGGAGGAATGAGGATGAGCAGGGGTTGCCTTTTGTAGGGGCTGCGGGGAAGAATTTGGATAAGTTGTTAGCTAATGTTGGGCTTTCATTGGATGATATTTATGTTACTAATATTTTGAAATGTAGGCCTCCTGAGAATAGGGATCCGTTGGATGAGGAGATTGAGAAACATGCTGGTTGGTTGTTGAAACAGATTAGTGAGATTAAGCCTAAGATTGTTTGTAGTTTGGGGAATTATGCTACTAAGTTTTTTCTTTCTGGGGGTAATGTGGGTGGGATGAAGGATCAACCGGGGATAACTAGTGTTCATGGGAAGGTTAGAATTGTTGAGATAAATGGGGTTAAGATTAAGTTGATTCCGTTGTTTCATCCGGCGGCGATTATTTATAATCGGTCTTTAATTGGTGAGTGGGAGAAGGATATGGAAGTGGTTAAAGGAGAGGTTAGTCAGAGGGGGTTGTTTTAGGGTTATACAGGTACATAATGGTTTCTATCGGTTGGTTCAGATTTATAATAATGATCGGCCATTAACTTTCTAAGTACTTCTGGTAATGTTTCTTCTTCCTGAGCTATTGCTATACTAATGCGTCTCTGATATTGACTTCTAGCTACTCCTCCCCCTAGCACTAAATAATTAACCTCGCAAAGTGGGTTCCCGTCAGATGATAAGGTTAATGGAAATACTGGGACTACAGCAGTAGGTTGGCTATCACAAACACCCTCAAGAGCTTGAACTATCGTGTCTTTTTGGTTTCTTGTGTTTCCTAAACCATCTGAATTAAATGTTCTTGAAAATCTAAATATTTTATTTGCCATACTGTACGTGAAAGGTGTTTAGATTTATATAATTAATTGTTTTTTAACGTATTAGTTCTTCTCAACAGAAAAAATAGCGTTTTGTTTTTTTGCTTGTTTTTCTATTGTTTCTAGGACTTGGTTGACGTCGGTTTTTAGTTCTTTGAAGTCATCGCCTTTTCTTGTTAGGCGGTATTTTCCGGCGGCTATGTAAGAGATTTGGCAGTTTGAGTCTTTGCATGCTTCTTTGAGGATGGATTTTATTGTGGTTATGCCGTTTCCTTCGTTGCTAGATAGTTGGAAGGTTTTTTTGATTTCTTTTGCTTTTTCTTTTTTTGTTTCTAGGATTGATAGGATTTTTTCTGAGTCTGATTTGTTGGTTAGTTTTTCTATTAGTTTTGGGTCTTCTTTTAATTCGGTGAAGAAGTCAAAAATTGTGTGTGATTCGGTTATTTTGTTTATTGTTTCTTCTGCTCTTTCTTTTAGTACTGTTTTTAGGATTGCTTTGTATGAACGTTCTTTTGAGATTTTGTCTAGGAGTTCTTTCTTTTCGGTTTGTTTTACTCTTCTTAGTGATAGGTAGATTTTGTCTCCGTGGATTTTTAGGATTTTGCAGACGATGTTTTTTCCGGGGACTACATAATCACGTAGGTTTCTGATACGTCCTGGGCTGATTTCGCTAGTTGTTATTGTTCCTTCTCCGTTTCCGTCTATTTTGACGAATACAGTTGTACCTAGGATTTTTTCTACTGTGCATGAGACTATTTGTCCTTCTTCTAAATTGTGATTGTTTTCCATCTCGTATGAAAACCAATGGTTTTCCTAACAAGTCACCTTTCCTTAGTTAGTAACCTTTGGTTATTGTTTAATAATAAAAATAGGATTGTTTGGGGTTATAAAGGTTTTTGTTGGGGGGTTAGGGGTAGTGTATGAATAATAAGAAATTTGGTAGATTATGTAAGTTTGATTGTTGATATCTTTCTTTCTATTTCATGTAACTCGGTTTCTCTTATGGGCCTTGTTCTGTATTCTTGATCGTGATTTGATGCTAGGAATGTTACTGCAAGTATTATTGAACCGATTATTGCGCCTACCAATTCCTGAGTATCTGTTCTGTAAATTGCGTGGTAATTTGTATTCATTTTAATTTAGAACTTCGATGATTCTTGATTTTATGTTTGCTTTGCCACCTTGGGGTTCGGCGACTATGTTTTTGCACATAGGGCATTCTACTTTTGTTGTGGCTCCTTCGAAGGTTATTAGTTCGTGTTTGCAACTAGAGCAACGTACTTTTATGAATCTGTGTTTTGATTTTACCATGATAGAAAGATAGGTATTGGGGAGTTTTTAAAGGTGTTGGTTTAGATTAATATTTTAGAAAGTTTTATAAATTAAGAGTCGGTTGGGTTTTTATGAGTAGTTTAGTTGAATTGAATGGGCCCTTTAATGAAAGGTTAAATGAAGGAGATTTGGTTAGATTTGTTACCGAAGGAGGTAGGCAGAAAGTTGGATTTTATCTTAGTGAAGATGGCGTAAAAACGTTTTCTAGAAATTATCCTAAAACTGGACGTAGGGGAGAATGTTTTGAGATTTATTACCATGAATTTCAAACTAATAAGAATATTCTAAAGGCTGATTGTGAATCTGTTGAGGAAGGAAAAGAAGTTGCAACTCATTATGAAATTATTTCAAGAAATGAGGATTAATTTAAACCTTAACCATCTCATACTCTAATTTCTTTTTAACTAGTTCGATGAACTTTTGTTCGTCTTCTTGGCTGATGGTGCAACCTGCTGCGTGCTTGTGTCCTCCGAATTCTCCGCTTGTTCCTAATGAATGCATTATGGATTCGATGAATTGTCTGAGGTTTCTTGGGGATGAATGACCGACTAGTCGAGTTGATATTTTTATTTTGTCTTCGTTGTAGGCCATGGCGATGATGATTTTGCCTTTTTTGTAAACTGAGGAGAAAGAGAGGATTGATGCGAGGGTTCCGATGATTGTGTCTTTGACGTTGTTTTTGGTGTTGATGATTACGTATTCTCTTCCTTCGATTTTTCCGTTTCCTTCTATGTATTTTAGTCCTGAGATTATGTTTTGTCGGTATTTGACGTAGATTTTTTCTGCTGTTTTTCTTGCGGTGTTGTTGCCTAGGCAGAGGAGGAGGGCTATGTTTGGTTGGTCCATTCTACTGCATGCGTTTATCATTGCTGATAGTTCGCGAGCGTCTTCGATTTTGTTGAAGAATTTTATTAGGAATAGGTTGCCTATGTGGTCGTTGGCGTTTTTGCTGGACATTCTTAAGGTAAGTGCTGTTACTAGGTTTTTCATTTCGTGTTCGTTGAGATCTATGAGGGCTTTGTATTTGTTTCCAACGCGTTCAATTCCTGCTTCTCTTAATAGTTCTAGGATGTTGTTTTTGTTTCCGGTAATGTTTGGAATGAAAGGGCGGGATGAGAATTCTAGTGCTTTGTCTAGGGGTCTTGTTGATGGGTAGATTAGGATTCCTTTTTTTACTTTGACGTTTGCGTCGTTTATTATTTGGTTTCTGGTTTTGGTTATGTTTTTTTCCATGACGTCTCCGACCATTCCTAAAACGGCTAAGTGGGCTAGGTCTTTGTTTTCGTCTGAGATTTGTTTTGAGATTAGATAAGAAAGTTCGGCGCCGCATAATGGTTCCTTGTTTTGATGAATGTGAGGGTTGAATAGGTGGATGTTTTTTTGGTTGTTTAGGAATTCTTGTTTTTCTGATAGTTCGTGATGGTCTATGATGAAGATTTCGTTTTTAAGTTTGGCTAGTTTTGCTAGACTTCCGGATCCTAGGTCGGTGAAGATTACTATTTTGTCTTTTGGTATATTGTAGATTTCTTCATCTGTTAATTGTTTGAGGATTTTTGTGGTGAATTGGAGTTCTAGGCGTTTTAGGGTTTCTGTCATGATTGCTGCGGATGTGATTCCGTCAGTGTCAAAATGGCTTATGAGAATAATTTGTTTGTCCTGAGTTTTTTTGAGAAGTAGTTCGGTGAATGATTTAATTTCGGGGATAATCTTGTCAATCATTTTGGCCTCTTTTTTGCTTTCGCAAGGTTAGGAAATCAATTTGGTTTAAAAAGATATGGTACTAGTATTTGTGAGTTTGGAGTGGTAAGAGGGTTAAATTGTTATTAGAGAAAATTGGGTTTGGGATAGGTGTTTTGGTGGGATTATGGGAATGAGTTTAAATTATTAGGAATTTCTTCCTATTTGTGAATGTTCTAAAGATTTATTATAGTCCTCAAAATTACAAGGAATACTTAAACGAGTTCCTACATAGCCGTATGGCCCAAAAACTTCGAAATGAAGATGAGGTGTAGGCCCAATCCATCCAGTTTTACCTGTTTTACCAATTAATTGACCTTTTTTTATATGTGCATCCTGTTGAATCTCATCTGAGATCGTGCCTAAATGAGCGTATAGTGATAGATTATCTCCATGATTAATTATAATTTGACTTGGGCTTGTTCTAATACCTCTTGAAAAATCTGAACCTTCATAATATTTTTCTGATAAGTTTATTTTTTCTATTCTTCCCTCCTTGGAGGCAAATACTTCCGTATCAAATGGAACTTCAAAATCAACTGAATATGTATCATCTGTTACTACTTCCCCTCTAGGGAATATCATTTTAAAAGGACAATGGCTCCAAGGACCATGATATCCTTGGGATATTTTTATTGGTCTTTTTTTAATTGGTAGTTTAAATCCATCAGTATAAGAGACCTTTCTTTCATATTCAATTTTCTCGATTTGGATCATACTAAAAAATTTGCATGTTTGATTTAATAATCTTTCTATGCTCTAGAAAACAGCGAATTAGCTAAATTAACTCAAGACTTAGCAAATGACATTGACATTTATGTTAAAATTAACTTTTTACTTCTTCTGATAATCTGTAATCTTCTTGAGTTTGGCTTTTGTGATGATAAGAGATCTTTCGGCTCTTTTGTCTTGTTTGTTTTTTTTGTAGTGGCCTATGACTTTTTCTAGTTTTGTGGAGAGGTTTTTAGAGGTGGGTTCTACGAATTTGGGTCCTAGGACTTTGTTTATCTTTAGGCCGTAGATTTTGACGTCTGGGACTCCGTATTGGTCTCTGAGGATTAGGCCTATTTTTTCTGCTGATGGTTCTGTTTCGGCTATTTTTAGGATTAAGTCTTTGACTTCCTTTTCTGTTAGTTTTAACCATGATGGTTTTTCTAGCTTTTGCATCTGTGTTTGTGACTTGTTTGCCATAGTAATTGTGGGTATTTTGTGTTTTTAAAGATATACGTTGTTTAGTGGTCAAGAAAACTTTATATAGTTGTATTCACTTTTTTTATTATGAGATTAAAATTTGTAAAAGGCAAGCAGAAGGAACTTTTAAGGAAAGAAAAAGATAAACTTAATTTGAGTTGGCCTCAATTTGCAGATCATTTGAGGATGAAGTATGGAAAGCTTTGGAGTTTTGTTAATGAAATTGCTTTGATTGATGAGGAGACATTTGATAAATTGAAATTAAATAAGGATTATAAAAGATATATTATTGCAAGATTAGGTGATAATTGGGGTAGATCAAAGGGGGGAGAAAAATCAAAAGGAAATACAAAAAAAATTAAAATTCCTGTAAAAGATGAGGAGTTGGCAGAATTATGGGGAATAATTCTAGGAGATGGCCATATCCAAAAAAGAAAGAGTTATAAAATTGGAGTTTATAGTGTTAAGATTGCAGGTCACTCGTCTGACGATAGAGAATATTTATCTAACTTTGTTAAGCCTTTGATTGAGAAGTTGTTCTATGTTAAAAGTAGATTTGAGTTCTCTAAATTAAAGAAATGTATGTATGTAATTGTTGATAGTAGAAAAATAGTTGATTTTTTTGAAGAAAATGGATTTAAGGCTGGGAATAAGATTGCTAATCAAAGTACTATCCCTGAATGGATAAAAGAAAATCAAAAGTTTTTGGTAGCTTGTTTGAGGGGATTATTGGATACTGATGGGTCTTTTTATAGATTGACAAATCAGAATAGTTATCAAATTTGTTTTGTTAATCATAATCAAAGTTTATTAAATGATGTAAGGGAAAGTTTATTAAGATTAGGCATTGGGGTTTCTAAGATTATCCATGATCGGAAGATAGTTATAACAAAAAGATCAGAAATTGAAAAGTTTTATAAACTGATTGGATTTCACAATTCTAAGCATCTTAATAAGATTAGGAAGCTATTTTAGCCCTGTCGTCCAGTGGTCAAGGATCAATGCCTTTGGAGCATTAGACCCAGGTTCGAATCCTGGCGGGGCTATTTTGTAGAGTGAAAAATGATTGATGATATGAACTTAAGTAAATTTGCAGGAATTTTATCAAAGGAAACTGCAGATGAATTAGAAAAAGATATAATAGAAAATAGAAAAAAAGATCAGGAGATGTATGAAAAGAGGATAAGAGAAATAGAGAGGTTATTTGCACAGAAAGATCTTCATTAATATTTATCCTTATATCTACCCCGAGATTCTACTTTCTTGAGTTGGTTAAGGATATCTTCTCTTTTTTCTGGGTTGTAGTTTTCTAGGATTGTGTTTATGGCTTGGGTGTAGATTGAGAAGTGTTTGGCTTCGAAGGCTTGTTTGAGAAGATGGAGGTCGACTGCTTTGTCTTCGATTTTTTTTGAGTGGAATGAGAGGCCGAAGTCGATTAGGAATAGTTTGTTGTCTTTTAAGATCATGTTGCTGGTGGTTAGATCGCTGTGGATTATGTCTTGGTTGTGGATGATTGTTATGGCTTGTCCGATTTGTTTGCAGATTTCTTTGTGGTTTTCTGTTTCTAAATGGGTTGAGAGTTTTTTGCCGTCTATGTATTGCATTTCGATATTAGATTCATTGTTTTCGAATACTTTTGGGACGTTTGTTATTTTTGAGAGTTTGTTGAGGATTTTTGCTTCGGCTTTTGTTCTACGTTTGATTAGTTTGGTGTCTAGTTCGGGATGTCTGTAAGATTTTTTTAATCTGTTTTTTTGGATTCTGTTTTCCGTGTTGTTGAATTTTTCTAGGCTTATTGTTGCTTCTGCGCCTTGTTGGATTATTTTTTGGTTTGTTTGAGTGGTGCGTTTCATAATATAGTCTTTGGAAGGTTATTTAAATATGTTTTTGTTCATTGGTGGATGAAGGTTGTTCATATTTTGGTGTTGTGATTGGTTGTAGTTGCGCTGATTTTGGGAGTTTTGTATTTTGTTGATAGTAAGTCTGGGGGGACTGTGATTGGCCCGATTTTTGATAGTGTTTTTAATTTTTCTAAGAAAGAAATTGTTGATTATTCTGGAGAGGAATGTGATTGGAGGCCTTCGAGGCCCTTGGAGGATTATGGGGGCTGTTATATGATTTTGGGATATTATTTTGATGGGGAGAATTGTGTTAGTATTGGTGGTTGTGAGAATTTGGGGGATAGGATGCCTTTTGGTGTTTCAGAAAATGATAAGTGTGTTGATTTGTGTGAGAATTCGGGTTGTGGGATTGATGATATTTATTTGCCGGTATGTGGCGTGAATGGTAGGACTTATGATAATTCTGACAGTGCTAAATGTGATGGGGTTGAGGTGGGTTATGAAGGAGTGTGTGGGTCTGGGGGTTCTGGAGGTTCTATTTGTGGGGATGGGGTTTGTGATGTTCAGGAGTCGATTAATGGAGATTGTTCATCAGATTGTGATGAGGAAATAAAATGTTTGAAGTGTGGGAATGAATGTGTTAATTATTCCGAGGGAGATGATAGTGCGCTTTTTTATTGTGAAGATACTACGGAGAATTTTTATTGTAAGTATGTTAGGAGGGAATGTAAGAAGGTAATTTCAGGGGGTTCTATTTGTGGGGATGGGGTTTGTACTAGTGAGGAGAGTGAGTTGGTGGAAGTGTGTTTTGATACTGATCCGCCTAAGGGTTGTGAGTTTGTTCCGAGATGTAGTGAGGATTGTTGATAGGGTTTTGTTAGTTAGGATTAGTAGTGTATTGGCTGTTAGATCATAAAAATATATAAATGAGTTATTCTTGTATTTGAGATAGTAAGTAATGTGGGTTTGATGGTTATTGTTATTTTGAATATTCTTTTTGCGGCTTTGGGTTGTTATATTGTGATTAGTAGGGTTAATCCAAAAGTTAAGGAGTTGGTGTATCATACTATGGAAAATAAACAGGTGAGTGAGGCTTTTATTTATTTGTTGGATGTTTTTGTTATTGTCGTTACTGCTATTTTGGCCTTGGGGTTTTTGTCGAAGATACCAAGTAGTGTGATTCCTTATTTGACTTCTGTTGGTGCGGTGTTTACTGTTATAGAAATGTTGTTTGATTATATTAAATGGATATTGGTTGTTTTGATTGGGGTTTTTGCTTTTAAATTTTTGAGGAGAAAGTGAGATGCTGGTTAAGTTTTTATCCAGAATTAAAATTTCATTTTTTTGCCGAACTTCTTAGCAATTTTCATCATTTGTTTTTGAGAGAGGCCTTGGGTTGTGTCGAGGTTTGTTAGGTCGGAGTTTTGGGTTAGTTCTTTGATCATTTTGTATTGTTTTAGTAATTGCCTTATATCTGTTGTGGTTGTTCCGGAGCCTTTGGCGATTCTACTTAATCTTGAGGTTTGTTTTTCTAGGATTTCTGGGTTGTTGATTTCTTCTTCGGTCATGGAGTTGATGGCGTGTTGCCATTTTTTCATTTTTTCTTCTTGGTTGCCTAGCATTTCTTCGGGGATTTTGTCTTTGTTAGCTCCTAGGCCTGGGATCATGTCCATCATTTTTGAGAAACTTCCTACGTTTCCCATTTGTTGGAGTTGTTCTTGGAAGTCTCTTAGGTTGAGGTTGCCTTGTTCTAGTTTTTCTTTTAGGTCTTTTTGTTTGGTTGGATCTACGGCTGATTCTACTTTTTCTAATAAACCTTCTAAATCACCAAGTCCTAACATTCGTGAGATGAAGGATTTTGGGTTGAAGGTTTCTAGGTCGTTCATTTTTTCTCCTGTTCCGATAAAATAAACTGGTGCGTTGGTTTCGTTGGCCGCGGTTAATGCCCCGCCAGCTTTTGCTGTTGAGTCCATTCTGGTTATTATAATTCCGTTGACATTGACTGCTTGTTCGAATTCTTCGGCTTGGCTTTTGGCTGTTTGACCTATGTCTGCTTGGAGAGTTAGGAATTTGTATTCTGGTTTGATAAGATCTGTTAATTGTTCTATTTCTTTAACTAAATCTTTGTCTAGGTTGTGTCTTCCGGCTGTGTCGATTATTATTAGGTCGTAGTCTTTTAATTGTGGTTGGAATTTGTTGTAGATTTTTTTTGGGTCTTTTTCTTTTTCGTCTGTGAAGACTTGGATTTTGTTTTGTTGGCCTAGTTGTTCTAGTTGTTTTGCGGCGGCTGGACGGTAGACATCTAATGAGATCATGGCGGTTTTGAAACCACGTTTTGCGTAGTAAGTTGCTAGTTTTGAGGTGGTTGTGGTTTTACCTGCCCCGTATAATCCTAAGAGCATTATTTTTGTTTGTTTTCCTTTTTCTATTTTTAGCTCGTGCTTCTTACCTCCTAGAAGGTTTAGTAGTTCATCGTGGAGAATTTTTGTTAAGTGTTCTTTTCTTTCTATGCCTTTTATTTTTTCGTCCTTTGCTGCTTCCTTTATTTTGTCACCTATTTCTTTTACTAGATAGACGTTTACGTCTGCTTGGATTAGTGCTCTTTGTAGGTCTTTTACTACTTGTTCAATTGTTTTGGAGTCGATGAATACTGCTCCGGCTATCTTGTCGAATCCTTTTTTGAAAGCTGATGAGAGGTTGTCTAACATGGTAAGTAGAGTAAATGGTGGGTTAATAAAGTTTGGGTTCTTGCGAAATTTTCAAAATGAAAGGTTTATAACTTTTAACAGTTGTGGATTTAGTATGATTAATTTGAATATGAATAAAATATTTAGGGCAATAGTATTATTTGTCTTGGCTTTTGGTATTACTTCACTTGTTCCAACTCAAGTAATCACAATGGATAGGTATATTTTAAACATATTATTTTTATCTGTTGTTACTATTCTGATTATAATCTATTTTAGAAGAGATATTAAAGATATTATAGAAAGAACAAAAAAGCACGAGTTTGGGTTGTTATTAGTTTCTGTAATCCTCCACTTTATTTTGTCATATATAATATTGAGCTTTTTCAAACAATCAATTTTGCCATTTGAAAGTTTTGGAGCTTCACCATTGCTTATGAATAATTTTTTCATTTGGGTAAAACCTTTTGATATTTTTGTTCAACAGTTATTGATTGTCTTGTTGGTTAAAAAACTATCTGAATGTGGGATGAGTCTTAGAGAAATAACAATATTGTTTGTCTTTGGGTTTGGGTTAATTCATATACCTCAGATACTTAAAACAGATTTAGTTGTTGGTCTTAGTTATATTTTAATCGCAATTATATTTTCATTTATCTTTCCAAGAATGATTTTAAGAGTTAGAAATGGGTATCTTTATAATTATATGATCCATATAGGTTTTTATGATCTTGTTGCGCTTTTAGTTAAGGTTTTTTTCTAGATGGATCACAACCCTAAACTCTCAATAAACTTCTGTTTGTTAAATAGTTCGATGTCTTCGTAGTTTTGGCCGGTTCCTAAGTAGAAAATGGGTTTGTTGGTTGCGTGGCTGACGCTTATGATTGTTCCGCCTTTTTCGTCTATGTCTGCTTTGCTTAGGATGGAGCCGTCGATTTCTATGGCTTCATGGAATGTTTTTGCTTGTTCTACTGCGTCGTTTCCGGCTATTGATTCTGCTACGAAAATTTTTAGGTTGGGTTGGGTTACTCGTTCTATTTTTTTCATTTCTTCGATTAGGTTTGCCTTGGTGTGCATTCTTCCTGCGGTGTCGATTAATACTACGTCTATGTTGTTGGCTTTGGCGTATTTTATGGCGTCGAATCCTACGGCGGCTGGGTCTGAGTTGTAGTCGTGTTTTATTATTGGGATGTTTAATTTGTTTGCGTGGTGGGTTAGTTGTTCGATGCTTGCTGCTCGGAAGGTGTCGCCGGCTGCTAGGACTGTTGTATGTCCTGCTTGTTTGAGGAAGCTCGCTATTTTTGAGATGCTGGTTGTTTTGCCTGTTCCGTTTACTCCGAAGAAAAGGATAACAAATGGTTTGCTTGCTATTCTTATTAGTTCTAGGGGGTTGTCGGGTTCTATGATGAGTTCGTTTAGTGAATTTTTTAGTTGGGTTTTGATTGTTTGTTCTAGCTGGTCTTTTTTGATTTCTTTGTTTATGAGTTTTTCTGAGAGTTTGGTTTTGAGATCTTCTACTACTTCTAGTGCTACGTTGTTTTCTAGTAATAACATTTCTAAATCTTCGTAGATTTTAGTGAATTCTGGTTCGGTTATTTTGTAGGATAGTGAGGATGTTATTTTAGAGAAGAAGGATTTTTTTTCGGGGGTTTTGGTAGGTGTTGGTTCTTCTGGGGTTGGTTCTTCGGAGGTTGTTTTTTGGAGGGTTGGTTCTTTTATTTCTTGTTCTGGTTTTTTTAATACGTTTTCTTCTACTTCTTTTATTTCTTTGTGGAGTTTTTTTGCGGCGTCTGTTTCTTGTTTTAGTTTCTCGGTTTGTTCTGAGATTTTTTCGGTGTCTGGTATGTATTGTTTTTCTCCTGCATGGAATTGTACGGGAGTTTCGGTTGGTTCTTGTTTGGCTTCTTCTATTTTTTTGTCTAGTTTTTCTATGTCTTTTTCTTTTATTTTTTCTAGATCTGGTTCTGATTTTAATTTTCCTAAAGGGAATTTTGATAAAAGTGGTTTTGATTCTTGGTTTTTTGTTTCTTCAATTAATTTGTCGGCTTTTTCGGCTAGTTGTTCTTCTGATAGTTCTTCTCCGGTTTCTTCTTGTTTTGGTTCTTCTAGGGGTTTTTCTTCAATTGGTTCTTTGGGAGTTTCTTTTAGGATTTCTTCTTCTGTTTTGGTAGGTTCTATGTCTTCTTCTATGGATTCTTTGCTTGTTGTGAACCAACCTTTTAGTTTGTCTTTAAATGATTTGAACATATTTTTGTTAGGGGTGAAGGGTTTAAGTGGTTTTTGGTGTGGGAATAGCTAAGTATTTATAATAGTTATAGTTGTATAGTTCATGAAAAAGATATTGGTGATATTGGATGGGATGAGTGGGTTGCCTTTGAAGGAATTTGGTGGGAAGACGGTTTTGGAGAGGGCGGAGATTCCTAATTTGGATTTTTTTGCTGAGAATGGGAAGATGGGTTATATGTATCCGTTGGGTGAGAAGATTATTCCGAGTAGTGATAATGCGTTGGTTAGTATTTTTGGGAATGATGCTGGGGAATGTAAGCGGGGATATTATGAGGCTTTGGGGGTTGGGTTTAAATTGAAGAGAGGGGATTTGGCTTTGAGGACTAATTTTGCGACGATTGATAATCTTAAGAGTAAGAAGATAATTGATAGGAGGGCTGGGAGGAATTTGAGTAGTAAGGAGGCTGGAGAGTTGGCTGAGGCGGTTAATGATGAAGTTAAATTGCCTTGTAAGTTTGAGTTTAAGGCTAGTGTTCAGCATAGAGGGGTTTTGGTTTTGAGGGGGGGGTTTTCAGATAATATTTCTTCGGTTAATTCGGGGTGGAAGGGGGGGAAGGATGCTAAGAGTTTTAAATTTTCCGAGCCGATGGATAATGATCCGGTTAGTAAATACACTGCTAATATTGTTAATGATTTTATTAGTCAGTCGCATAAAGTTTTGGATGGTCATGAGATTAATGGGAAGAGAAATGATAGAGGGTTGTTGAAGGCTAATGTTTTGTTGACTAGGGGAGCTAGTGCGGAGATTCCTAAGATTAGGGGTTATGGTAGTTGGATGTCAATAAATGCTATGCCCTTGGAGATGGGGCTAGCTAAGGCGAGCAGGATGAAGAACTTTGCGTATGATGTTCCTGATTTGAGGGGGGAGGATATTTACAAGCATTTTTATAAATTGTTGAAAATGAAAAGTAAGTTTTGTGTTAAGACTTTGAAGAGGAGTCATCGGGATTTTTTGGGGTGTTATGTTCATTTTAAGGAGATGGATAATGCAGGGCATGATGATAGGCCGTTGGATAAAAAGAAGATGATTGAGTTGGTGGATAGGAGGTTTTTTGGTAAGTTGAGGAAGATGGTTCGGAGGTATGGTTGGAAGGTGGTGGTTAGTTGTGATCATTCGACTCCTTGTAAGTTGAAGGGGCATAGCGTGGATCCTGTTCCGGTTTTGGTTTATGATGGGGAAAATAATGATGAGAGTAAGGGGTTTAATGAGAGGGAGATGATGAAGGGGAGTTTGGGGAAGATGTATGGGAAGGGGTTTATGAAGAGGACTGGGTTGGGGTGGGGTTAAGAAATGTTTATGGGTTCCATTTCTATTGGATGTAGACCTATTTGTTTTATTTCGTGATCTAATCTTGATTTGTAGTCAGGGATTTTTTGATTTATGATAATTGTTTTATGGTAATCAGGATTTGCTATTCTGATATATTCTCTAATTATTGAGTTTAGATTCTTTCTTGTAAAGTCGCAATCTACGCTTTTTCTTATTTTTTTAGGGGCTATATATGATGCGGCTATTTCTGATTCTGAATCTTCTAGGTATAAAAATTCTCTTATGGGATTTGGATTAAAGTGTAATTCAACTTTTCTAATATTTGGAGTGTCATCTTCTTGCCAAGATCCATGAAAGATAGCATTTTGAGATTCACAATATTCAAAATTTGTTGGAATATTTGAGGTTACAAAGTCTCCAAATAAGGTTTCATTATCATTTCTTGAAGGTTTTAATGTGATTACTACGTTTCCAGTAATGTCTTTATGGTAGTTTCTACATCTAATTAAGCAATCTGATCCTGATGCATTACCGGTTTTGATTTTCGCCGCATATTTTTTTGGACCGATTCTATCTGTGATTTGAGCAATGAACACTTCGTTGAATTCCATGAAAATAGTTCTTCATTGGTAGTTTTAAATATTATTATAGTCCCTGTATACAATTAACATTATAAGTGAGTTAGATGTTCTGGTTTTATGATAACTTATAATGAATTGTATGAGGCGTTGAGGAAGGAGAGGTATAGTGAGCAATTGCAGCCGATTCCGAAGAATTTTGTTAAGGAGGTTGCGGGTTATTTGAAGGATAAGAAGGAGATCGCGAATAAGAAGGACGATGAGTTTTCTGAGACGATTCTTAAGACGAAGAAGCAGTTTGAGAATTCTATTGCGATATTTAAGGAGTTGATTCTTAGAAGGAAGAAGAAGATTTTAGAGTTGGCGTTTGTGGCGGCTGAGACGGGGATTAGTAAGAGGGATTTTGAGAATATGTTGATTTTTGAGAAGGAGAGTTTTGACGGGATAATGAGGAGTTTGGAGAAGGGGGATAAGGTGATTCAGGAGATGTTGAAGGGTAGTTCGGAGGATGAGAAGGCTCGGAATAAGATGGTGGTGTTTGTTGAGGATAGTGATGAGTTTCTGGATTTGGAGGGGAATGAGTTGGGGCCATTTAAGAAAGGGGATATTGTTAATGTGGCGGAGGAAATTGCTACGATATTGATTGGGGATGGGAAGGTTGAGGGGGTGGAAGATGAGTGAGTTGATGATGGGTGGGAATAGAAATTATTAAGAGATAAAGCTTAAATAATACTTATACTTTTTGGAATGATGAAAAAGAAGGTGAAGGAAGTCAATAAAGAACCCATGGTTGATGGTTGGGGTTTAATTGTTGCAATAATTGGGTTTGCTTTAGTTTTTTTAGGTGACACTCAAGTAAGTAGGAATGCTGGGGTTTTTATATTGGTAATTGGTATTGTTCGTATTTTATATATATTGATAAAATATGGTAGATAAAAGGATCTGGTGGATGAGGATATTACTTAGTTATCTTAAATTGATATTGGGGGGTTGTAACATTTTATCCTTTTGGATATGATTCGCCTTATGGAGAGATAGTCCGAATTTTAGGAATTGTGGTTATGATAACTTCTGGATTAAAGATAAAATTTGTTCAGGATTTTGAAGATATCCTGAAACCTTCATGAGATAATAAAATGGAAAACTGGTATGATGAGGAAGAGGATATTTTGGGAATTCGTTTCCAAGATGGAGAGTATTGGAAAAGTATAGGGATATCTGATAATATAGTGGTTGATATTTCTAAGGAGAGGGGTATGATTGGGATGGAGATACATAATGCTAGTGATACTTTTTCTGGAGATATTAGGAAAGTGATCGAGGCTGCGAAATAGAAGGTTATTTTTGTTGAGGATGAGTAGTTATTTTTGAGATTGAAAGTAATTAGTAACTTGTGTTCCAACGTCTGCCCAAAGTCTTCTTGAGATTTCAGAATGTTCTTCTAGTTCGTATCCGGGTATTGTTTGAAATCTCATCCCGGATATTTCTCCGATTTCATTTTCTGGTAATGTATATGTTCTAAAGCTATCAAAATCTCCATTTGATATATTGGTAATGATGCCTCCTACTTCAGATGATCCTCTTTCTGTTTTCATACTCTCACCGTAATCGGATCTTTGTTCATAGTATTTGGTGGAGGTATTAATACTGGCTGGAAGTTCTCTTGCTATATAGTCGAGTAAGCTCTCCATATCTTCTAGGGATAAAGGATTTTCAAATATAATTGTTGAAGCTTGTGCAAGTTCATCTATGGTCATGTTTAATCTAATTAGTTATTATTTATAAAAATATATGTGATATTGTAAAAGCCCCCGGCCGGATTTGAATTTCTAGAAATATAGATAATCTTTAGCTAATCTTATCTTTTTCTTTTGATTGTTTTTTGACTCTGTTAGTCTAATCTTAATTACGACCATGCCATCAACTTTGTTTATTGGAATTAAGTATCCTTTTTTATTTTCATAATCGTAGAGAGCAAATAAGTCTATATCATCTTTAGAATATTTTTTGTTTTGCCAATTATTTGATGATCTAAGGTAACAGGAAATGGATCCATTGATAGGTTTGGCAGCTTTAACCTGGACTCTTTTGAATGACTGATTTTTGTAGATTAGTAAATCGACGGGGCTATCTTCGCCATAGGGTAGGAATACTGAGTATCCTTTTCTTACGAATTCTGATGCGAATCTTAGTTCAGATTCATTGGCTATTTGTTTTGTTGTAGACATGAATACTAGTAGGTATCTGGTCTTTGTATATTTTTTCTATTTTGCTTATCACAATACTTTTAAACTCACTTTTTCTAAGAGTATTATGCCTCCATAGCTCAGTTGGTAGAGCGGCGGTTTTGTAAACCGTAGGTCGTCGGTTCGACTCCGGCTGGGGGCTTATTATATTCTTATTTGTTATTTAAAGAAATGTTTTTCATCGGTTTTTTTGTATTCATGTAGTTCTTCGATTGAGAACCAAAGTGCTAATTCTTTTTTTGCGTCTTCTTCATTGGCTGAAGCATGTATTAGGTTTTCAACGGTTTTTTTGTGTTTATTGGCGTAGTCTTTTGAGATGTGGCAGAAATCTCCTCGGATTGTTCCAGGTAGGGCTTCGCTTGGGTATGTTGAGCCTACGATTTTTCTTGTGACACTTATTGCTTCAACACCCTCGAGACAGATAGCGATTACAGGGCCTTCTGAAATGTATCCGACCAGTTCATCGAATACTCTTTTTCCGTGTCTTTCTTCTACGTCAAAATAGTGGTTTTCTCCGAATTTTTTGTCTACCCAGATCATTTTCATTGTGAGTATTTTTAATCCTGACCTTTCTAATCTTTTGATTATTTCTCCGACTAGTCCTCTTTTTACACCATCTGGTTTAATTGCAACAAGGGTTCTTTCTATTTCCATAATCCAGGACACCTACGGTTTCCTAGATGCAACCTTCCCTTTTAGATTGCAACTTCGTTGGTTGTATTTATTTTTCATTATTCTTTGTTTTCCTTTTCTTTAGATTTAGTTTCTTTTTCATCTTCTTTCTTTTTAGGTTTTTTTAAAGCTTTTTTGGCTTCTTCTATTTCTTCTTTGACGGATTTCTTTTTAGTTTCTTGGATTTCTTCGGCTTTGTTTTCTGCTTCTCCTTGGGTTTCTTGGATTTCTTTTTCTGCTTGTTTTATTCTAGATTGTTCTATTTCTGCCATTTGATCTAATCCTTCTTCTATAGGTCCGTCTTTTTCTTTTCTTCTTATTGGTTCTAGGCTGATTTTTCTTTCTTTGATTTCCGGTATTTCAGATTTTTCTAGAGGTCTTGTTATTTCTATTAGTCTTATTTCGCAAAGTGATAATGGGTAGGTTTTCTTTAGGACTAGTGATAAGGGTTTTTGTAATCTGTTTCCTAGGATGTCGTTGAATATTTCTTCGTCTGTTCTTTCCTTGAGATAGTCTTCTAACCAGTTTTTTGCTTTGTTTCTTAGTGTTTTTCTTACGGCTTTTGAAACTCTTTTTCTTGTTATTAGGAATGGTTTAACTTTTATTAGTGAGTTTTGGGAAGGGGTTGAGAAGGAATCTTCTACGTAGCTGATTCGTTTTCTTATCATTCTTCTGATGAAGTAGGGCATTAGTCTGATTTTTATTGGGATGGCTACGGGTTTTTCTTTTTCTAGGATTACCTTGAAAGTTCCTTCGACTGATTTTCCTTTTAGTTGTCTAGTTAAATCTAGTTTTAGAGTTTTGTTTTCTAGTTCTTCTGTATTGTTAGCTAGGAGTTCTACTTTTGTGTTGATGCTTGGGATTTCTACTGGTAGGAATTTCTTTCTTCTTGTTATTACTTTTGTTTGTTTTTTTGCCATTTTTAGTTTGCTGAGAAAAACCTCCCCTCTAAAAACCCATAAGTTTTACTAAATTGATTCATATCTATTCCTGATTCACTACAGAATTCTAAATATGATTCTATGGCTCTTTCTGTTTCTTCTTTTAGGTCTCTTGTTTGACGATCGAATTCACTGTCTCCTTCGAAAAGTCTGAAAATTCCAATAGCAGCATAAGTGGCAAGATATCCTCCTAACATATTTGTTGAGATTCCTTCTAAAAGTTTATTCATTTTTCAATTTTTCTCCTATGAGTATTTTTGAGACTCTTCTTGAGTTCTTTGCTTGTTTGGATTTGTTGCAGACTTTGCATTTGTAGATTAGGACTTTTCTTGTTGTGGTTTTGGTTTTTCTTTTCCAGTTTTTTGGGGCTTTACGTGAGTAACGGCCTTTGTTTCCGTGTCCGGGCATGGCTCCTCTGGATTTTGATCTTGTGATTGATCCTCTCTTGAGTTCGCCTCGTTTGAAACCTGTGCTGACTAGGTCTATTTTTTGGTCTGTTCTTTGTTTGCAATATGGGCAAAATCTTGTTGTTGTTTTTGGTACTTTCATAATCCAG
>Ga0187833_10001691_pt1 | contig 24781 bp, 20 predicted proteins | sample ETNtaG_37_FD_167968 | JGI IMG/M metagenome (GOLD analysis project Ga0187833, IMG submission 167968) | Marine microbial and viral communities from oxygen minimum zone, Eastern Pacific Ocean - ETNP2014_SV_400_PacBio MetaG (Illumina Assembly) | ecosystem: Environmental > Aquatic > Marine > Hypoxic...
AAGTTGCTCTCTTCCTGACAATGACTGCCCAAATTCCCTAAGTTTTCTGGAAAGCTCAATTTCAACAGCACCTCCTCCAGGAACAACCAAACCAGATTTTAAAGAACAAACAACATCCCCTAAGCCATCTTTCAATGCTCTTTCAATTTCATCAATAACATGCCCTGTTCCTCCGTGAATTAAAATTGTTAATGCCTTTGGGTTACTACAACCTTTAACATAAGTTAAAGTATCTTCACCATGTTTAACTTCTTCTACAATTTGAGCATTTCCTAATTCATTTAGAGTTAACTCACTTAAATTACTTACAATTCTTCCTCCTGTTGCTTTTGAAAGTTTTTCCATGTCACTTCTTGAAACTCTACGGCAAGCATAAATTTTCTCTTTTGAAAGGAGATATTGTGCAAAATCATCAATTCCTTTTTGACAGAAAATAATATTTGCTCCTGAAAATTTTATCTTTTCAACCATCTCTCTTATTTCTTTTTCTTCCTGAGAAAGAAAGCTTTGTAATTGTTCTGGAGAAGAAATTGAAATTTTTGTATCAATTTCAGGATTTTTTAATTCTAATGGAGAATCAATCAAGGCAATTTTTGCATTATCAATTTTAGAAGGCATATCATGAGAAATCTTTTCTTTATCTAAAACAATCCCTGAAATTAATTCAGTATCCTCAATGCCATTTCCTTTTGACTTCTCAATCTTAATATCATTTAAATCAATTTTCCCATTATTTTGAACCTGTTTTACAGCCCTAACAATTATTTCTGAAAATTTTTCTTTTGAATCTTCTGCACCTTTTCCAGTCATTGCAGTCATTGCAACTTGTCTTAAAACATCTTCATCATTAGAAGTTATTCTTAATGCAATTTCATTTAAAATTTCCTGAGATTTTTCAGAAGCAATTCTATAACCTTTTGTTATAACAGTTGGGTGGATTTTTTTGTCAAGAAGTTTTTCAGCATTTTCTAATAATTTTCCTGCAATCATAACAGCAGTAGTTGTCCCATCCCCAACTTCTGTTTCCTGGGTTTTCGCAATTTCAACCATCATTTTTGCAGCAGGATGTTCAATCTGCATTTCATCCAAAATAGTAACCCCGTCATTTGTAACAATAAGATCATTTGTTGGAGAAACAAGCATTTTATCCATGCCTTTAGGGCCTAAAGTGGTCTTAACAATATCTGAAACCATTCGTGCAGCTGTTATATTATTTCTCTGAGCATCTTTTCCCATAATTCTTTGAACATCTTCAGGAGTTAATACAAAAGGTTTTTCAGACATATTATTATTTCAATGTTTTGTTTTTTAAATATTGTTGTGGTGGATTAAGAAAATTTATAAGAGGCAATTTCTTAGTGAGGATATGAAGAATATATTTGTTTCAGACATTATGACACAAGAAGTGATTACTGTTAAGCCCAGCACAAATTTATTTGAATGTGCTAAAATAATGGTAAAAAAGAAAACAAGATCTATTCCTATTGTTGAGAATAAAAAACTTATGGGTTTTATTTCTGAAAAGGATATTTTATGGGCATTGGTAAAAAAAACAAAAGAAGATTTATCAGAGATTAAGGTAATTGATGTTTCTTCAAAAAAAGTAATAACAATAAAACCAAATGCTACAATTGAAGAAGCAATAACAAAAATAAGAAAAACAAAATTTAATAAAATTCCTGTTGTTCAAAAAAATGAATTAGTTGGTATTATAACAACAAAAGATATACTGAATTTTCATCCTGAAATTTATCCTGAAATAGAAGAATTTGCACAAATAAAAGAAAGAGAAGAAAAACTTAAAAAAATAAAGATAAAAAAAGGAGAAATTATTAACGAAGGATTTTGCGAAAAATGCGGTGAAAAAACCATTTTAAAAAAAGTGAATGAAAGAATGGTTTGTGGCTCATGTATTAATTCAATGTAATTTCCCAAAGAATATTTAAATGAATTTTTATTAAATAAAATATGTCAGAAAAAGATACATTAATTTCAAATAAGGTAAAATATAATGGAATTTTTTCATTTTCAGATTTTTATAATTTTTGTTATAAATGGCTTACAGAAGAAACAGATTTAGACATTTCTGAAAATAAATATGAAGAAAAATTAGCAGGAGATTCAAAAAATATAGTTATTGAATGGGTAGGTACAAAAGAACTTACCGACTATTTTAAATTTGAAATGAAAGTAAAATTTAGAATATTAGGATTAACAAAAGTTGAAATAAGCCAAAATGAAAAAAAGATACAAACAAATAAAGGAGGTGTTGAAATAAATGTTAATGGAATTATTATCAAAGATTATAAAGGAAAATTTGAAACAACTGCTTATTTAAAATTCTTAAGAAGTATTTATGAAAAATGGGTTATACCTTCAAGAATAGAGGAATTCGAAGGAAAGATTATTGGGGATGTCGATGAATTTTTATCGCAAGCAAAAGCTTATTTAGACTTAGAAGGTAAAAGATAATTTATTAGGTTCAATATAACAAAATCTTTAAATAGAATTTTCTCTTAATTTTACTATGAGAAAAATATTTTTATTCATAACTGTCTTGTTTTTATTGCCATTAGCTTCAGCAATAAATTTGAATATAGAAAAACAAGATTCAAATGAAATAATAATTCAGGGGATAAATCAACCTGCAATTTCTAATCTTAAAATAACAAATCTTGGAGCATCAGATAATTTTCAATTTTATAATTTATTAGGATTTAGTATGGCTCCAAAAGGCACTGTTTATTTTGGTCAAGGAGAAGCAAAAAGAATAGAATTAATGATATACCCAAAAGAAAATTTTAACTATAGAGGGCCTTATACTTTTAAATATTTTATAATGGGAAAAGATAATTCAGAGATTTCGCAAGAATTAACAATAAAAATAATTGATTTAGAAGATGCTCTTGAAATTGGTTCTGGTGAAATTAACCCTGAATCAAATTCATTAGAAATTTACATACATAACAAGGAAAATTTTAATTTTGAAGAAGTTAATGTAAAATTTAATTCTGTTTTTTTTGAGTTTGAAGAAACTTTTCCCCTTGAACCAAATGAAAGAAAAAATTTTAAAGTTGAACTGAACAAAGAAGAATTCAAAAAATTAATGGCTGGATTTTATACTTTAAATGCAGAAGTAAATACTGAAAATAAAAAAGTTGATTTAGAAGGAGTTATTAAATTCACTGAAAAAGATATTTTAACAACTACAAAAAAAGATTATGGATTATTAATTAATACACAAATAATTAAAAAAAAAAATGAAGGAAATGTTTTAGCATCTTCAGAAATAGTAATAAAAAAGAATATTTTCTCAAGGTTATTTACAACTTTAAGTCCTGAACCAGATATTGTTGAAAGATATAATTCTAATGTTTATTATACTTGGATTGAGGAAATAAAACCAGGAGAAAATATGGAAATTATTGTCAAGACTAATTGGTTGTTTCCATTTCTAATTATCTTATTTATTATTGCAATAGTTGTTTTAGCAAAACAATATTCAAGAACAGATTTAATTTTAAGAAAAAAAATTTCTTTTGTGAAAGTCAAAGGCGGAGAATTTGCATTAAAAGTTTCTATTTTTGTAAATGCGAAAAAACATGTTGAAAAAATTAGTGTTATAGATAAACTGCCTTCTTTAGTAAAAATCTATAAAAAGTTTGGTGGAGAAGAACCAAAAAGAATAAATGAAAAAAACAAAAGAATTGAATGGGAATTTGATGAGTTAGAAGAAGGTGAAACAAGAATTCTTTCTTATATAATTTATTCAAAGATAGGGATTATTGGAAAATTTGCACTTCCAAAAACAACGGCTATTTATGAAAAAGATGGAAAAATTCATGAATCAGAATCAAACAAAGCTTTTTTTGTTGCAGAACAGAGAGGGAAAAAAGTTGATGAATAAAAATTTAATTTGAATATCGATTATTTGTAGGATTCCAATTAAAATATCCTTTTTCGTCTGGATTTAAATGGCTCCAGCAGTTTTGATATATAGGGCATGATATTCCACCACATGATTCAGTGTCAGAAGACCTAATACATACTGTTGATACTTCACTTTCCAATAAACCAAATCTTACTCTTTTCTGTTGTTCTCCCATTTATTAATATTTAGAAATTTATTTTTAAATATTTGTATGTTAAATACTTAGTTAGATTTTTATAGGAAAATTTGTTTAGTTATTAATGAAAGAAAAACTTAAATTCTATATGTCAAGGAATAGATTGTTTGGATTAGTTTTTTTCTTAATTTTTTGTGCAATTTTATTTATTATTATTAATTATTCCAGAATAACTGAACCACTATTAAGTGTTCTTACATTTCCACTACTTATTGTGTTGCTATTCTTTATAGGGGGATTTATTATAGGGATAGTTGGCTCTAAAGAATTTCTTAATCCAGAAAAAAGAAAACTTACAATTTTAAGTTATTCATACTTATTGTTAATTCCACTTTCAGTATTATTAAGTATGATGAGTTTTACAATTGAAGAAGATATTTTTATTTTATTTATCTCTTGGATAATTCTTACATTAATTTCTTTAATTTTCTTTTTTAAATTAAATTTAATAGATTCCGAAGAATCATATTCTCAAATATTAAGAAATTCATTTTCATTTATAATAGTCTATGTTTTTGTTCATTTTAATTTCGTGGGAATTACAGGAGCTATCGAGGCTATTGGTAGAGAGAGTTACTATGCAAGTGGTTTAGGATTCTTTGTAATACATCTTCTTTTTATTACTCCTGGTTTAATTCTTTTTAGTGTTGTTATATTAATTATTAGATTTATAAGAAAAAGAAGAAATCAAAAAATTCAATTTCATCAGAATAAATGATTTATATGAACTTGGGAACGAATAATTAAAAGAATAATTTCATATTAGTAATTCTTATAAATCCTTAATTCATAATTTTTCTAACTCATAAAATAAAAATATTAGTGAGTTATATCAGTCCCTCCATAGCTTAGTGGTTAAAGCGCTTGGCTGTAGAAATTAAGGTGGATATTCTTTTGAATTAGAGAAATTAAATGAAGCCCTAAAAGTCAAGAATCTTGTAGAACCCGAGAGATCCCCAGTTCGAATCTGGGTGGAGGGATTTTTTTTATTTAAAAATCCATCTTAAGAAACAACATGACAATTAATTATAGAAGAATTTATAAATAAATATTCTATTAAAAAAGCAGTAAGTAAAACTAAAAAGAGGTTAAAAATGGGGGAAAAAGAACTTCTCAAAAAAGATGATGAAGAAGATGAATTTGATTATAACATCGGCGATTTAGATCTCGATGACTAATCTTTTATTTTTTTATTTTTTTATTTCTAATTTTATTTCATTATTATTTTTTTTCAATTCAGAGAAATTGGAATCTATTAAAAATTTTAATTCTTGAATATTTATTTTCGGAACTAAAATATTATTTAACGTCATAGTTATTCCATACCCAATCTTTAAGGGATCAATTTCAATTTCTTTTATTAATTTTTCATCAGAAGAAATTATAACTTTAGTTTTTTCAGAATCTTTAAGACCATGATTTCTAATTGTTATATTTGTATCAAGATATTTCCCATGCATTATTGCAGTTACATTTTCAAAAGCTAAATCAGAATAACCTGGAAAGGAATAAAGTTCATCTATTTTATTAATAATATCTTGTCCAATGTTTTGATTGCATTTACTAGTATTATACATCACACTACTTGGATTAAGAGAATGATCAAATCCCAGAGCATGAAGAATTTCATGTAAAGCGATATTTGGTTTTTCACATTTTGATTCTTTAATCAATAAAATTTCTCCTTTCAAAATAACATTAAAATTTTTTGTTTTTGTTATATTCACAGGACCTCCTTCACCTGCAATAAACAATTCACCTTCGAGTTTATTTCTACTATCGCAAGTTGCAAAAAGTTCTTCATCAAATTCAACTTCATAAAAATTCAAAGAAGTTAGATTGGAAATAATTTCAAATGATTGTTCTATATCATATTCTTTCTGTAAAGTACAATCAGAAATTCTGTATGAAATTTTTGAATCTGGATATCTCATGTCTTCATAAAATTGCATTCCTTTATTAGAAGTATTTAAACTAAAATTAAAATTATCTGAATTAGAATCTTGGTAATATTCGAATTTATTCGATGGAATAAACCAATAAAAAACAAGCAAGGAAATAGTTATTAGAATAAAAATAAAACTAAAAAATATTTTCCATGTCATGATAGGTGTTACTAATTAAAATATATAAATGTTAATAAAAAATAAAGATAAAAGAAAAAGTATTTGTAGAATTTATTCGCTACTTTCTTCTGAAGGTGCTTCTTCACTTGTAGCTTCTTCTTCTGAAGGTTCTTCCTTAACTTCTTCGTCTACAGAATCATCTGAGCTTTCTACATCTTCTGAAGGTGCTTCTGCTTCTTCACTTGTAGCTTCTTCTGAAGATTCCTCTTCAGGAGTTGTTACTTCTTCTTCAACTTCTTTTGTTTGATTTTCTTCGTCCATTATTAAATTTTTTGAATTTTATTTTTTCTTAGTAATCTCTGTACACATTCCTGCTGAAACTGTTTGCCCTGCATCTCTTATTGAAAATCTTGACATAGCAGGATTATCTTTTTGTGCTTCTAAACATAAATTTCCTTGTGGTTGAACTCTAACTTTAGCTGCATCACCATTTTTCAAAAAATCCGGACTTTCCTTAATTGTTTCACCTGTAGCAGGATTAACCTGCGCAATCAACTCTGTGATTTTACATGGAACTTGAGCTGTGTGAACATGGAATACAGGTGTATATCCTTTAGCTAAAACAGTTGGGTGAGCTATAACTTGGATTGTTGCTATAAATTCTTCTACAACAGGAATTGGGTTTGATGCTTCACAAATAACATCTCCTCTTGCAATATCTTTTTTTCCAACCCCTCTAATATTAATTCCTACGTTATCTCCTGCTTCAGCTTCATCCATCATCTCATGATGCATTTCTATTGTCTTTAACTCTCCTTCTATTCCTTTTCCAGTTCTTCCAGGCAATACTATCATTTTGTGTTCTTTTTTCATAACACCTGTTACAATTTTTCCAACAGGGACTGTTCCTATACCTGTAATTTCGTAAACATCTTGAACAGGCATCCTCATAGGAAGATTTATTAGTGATTCAGGTGCAGGAAACAAATCAAATTGTTCAACAATTGTTGGTCCTTTATACCAAGGCATATTTTCTGATTTTTTAAATATATTATCTCCTTTTAATCCACTTACAGCAAGGAATGTAATATCATCAGGATTTTTTCCAACTTTTTTTAAGAGATTTGATACATCTTCTTTAACTTTGTTAAATTTTTCTTCTTTGTATTCAACGTCATCCATTTTATTAACAGCAACAACTATATTTTTTACACCTGCTGTTATTAATAACCATAAATGTTCTGTAGTTTGTGGTTGAACACCTGAAGGGGCTGAAATAACTAAGAAAGCTGAATCAGCTTGTGAAGCGCCTGTAATCATATTCTTTACATAATCTCTGTGTCCTGGCGCGTCAATAATTGTAATTTGATATTTCTGAGTCATAAGTTTTTTGTAAGATAAATCAATAGTAACCCCTCTTTCTCTTTCTTCTTTAATACTATCCATAACATAAGCAAACTCAAAACCAGCTTTACCATGTTTTTCAGCTTCTTGTTTTAGCTTTGTCATTTCTTGCTCAGAAACCATGCCAGAATCAAACATTGTTCTTCCGACTATGGTTGACTTTCCTGCGTCAACATGCCCGACAAACACAACATTCATATTTGGTTTTTCTTTTGCCATTTGAATTAATAATTATTTTTTAATAAAAAAAATTTACTGTATTTTTTAATAAAAAAAATAGTTTATAAAGTTTTTGTTATAAAATTTTAACTTTTTCTTTTAAGCACTTTTAAGTGAACATCAGATATTGGAAGAGGGTAAACTTGCTGTCTCAACCATAATTGACTCTTTGCTAATTGTGAAACTTGAACTTCAGCAACCCCTCTTGATTGAGGATAATAAATCGGTTCTGGTTTTCCACACATTCCAGTTTGATAACTTTTATCATCCAATAAAACCATATTAGCTAATGCCTGATTAATTCCACCCGTTACTTGAAGAGGGATTACTCTTTGAGGTTCTCCATCTTTAACAACATAAGCTTCATAAGATTTAACCATATAAGTTTTATCTTGTGGTTGAGTATGACCCTCATGCGAAACTAACAAAATCTTTCCTTCTAAATCAAAATTTTCTGTAGGTCCGTCAATAACAGTACAACTCATACGAGGTTGAGGGAAATGTCCATCCATATATTGGCTTGCATTTCCAACAAATTCACTTCTTTCCAAATTCAGAAATTGTTTTAATTTTTTAGGATCGGCATATTCACTCCCTAAAAAGCCAACTACTTTTCCATCTTGAAGATGTGTTCTTTCTTTTCTTCTTCTTCCATAAGCATCAAAATAAGTAAAACCTTCAACCCTAAAACCTTCTATTTCTTGAGTTGGATTATCTTTCAAAATTAAACCTTTATTTTGAATTCCTTGTCCATGTTTAAATGTTCCAGATTCTCCAAAATCTAAGAATCTAATAGGTTCTTCAAAATGGTGTCCAAAAATTTCATGAACAGGAACACCAGTAAGCATAACAACATCATAAAGCTCTGATAAAGGAATTCCTGCTTCTTCCAAGCTACCAAACTTTAATGGAGCGATTCCATGCAACCCTTCAAATGCTTGACTAAATGTTTTTGATTTTTTAATTCTTTTATCAGGTGTTGGATCTGCAATATACTTAATCATTTCAGGCAACCTTCTAATATCTTCATCAGAATTACATACGACAGATAAGCATCTACTTGTAGGTATTGGATTATATCCTTGGGAATAACCAATACTAAAAAAAGGAATAGATTGTATTACTTTTCCGCCTTTTGAATTAGTAATTACTCTTTGTTCAACTCTCAAAACTCTTGTTAGACGAGAATTTCTATGTTCTCTTGTAAACTCCCTCATTTCATCATCATAAAAACCAATATCTTCTGGGATATCTTCAAAATGAACTGATTCTTTTGTTGGTAAAGGAACTCCTTTTGGAGAAAAATTAAATCTATGATCCTGTAAATCTCTTGCTACTACTACTTCCTTAAAATTATGAGTAAGTAAATCATCTACACCTGTTTGAGTATAAATCCCCCTATTCAAATCTTCTTTATTAAAATTAGAGTCTGTTGTATTCCATCTTGATCCTTGCCCATTAATAAATGTGGCACCTTCATAAGTCACTCTTGTATATCTAGAAACAGAATTATCCTTAAAATTTTTAAGTTCTTTCGCCATTAAATTGGCGACAGATTCTAACTCATTCTGACTTCGTATTAATTCTCTTTTAGTCATTTTCTATATTAAAACAATGAGAATCTCTATTTAAAAACCTTTTTGTTGTAATTACTATTAAGTTACATAAGATATATCTTTTACTTGAACATCTAAAAAAAATTTAACAACATAAAATTAATTTTCAAAAAAATCATTGATTCTCACTTAATCCTTCCGATTATCTTGAAAAGATTATCGTGGGATTATTGGTTTTCTGACAATCCCTTTCTATTTCTAATTTTTTTGATTGCATCTTGTTGTATGTTTGAAGGAGTTCTTTCAAACAACTGATCAAGTAAGGCAGAAGTACCACGACCTTCTGTAGATGAACGTAAATCATTGCTCCATCCAAGCATTTCTGCAACAGGAAGTTTTACTTTTACTTCTGCATTTGTTCCTTCTTGTGAAACATTAATTAATTGCCCTCTTTTACCTCCAATTAATTTTGTTATTTCCCCTAAGAATTTATCAGGAATTTCAATAACATGTACTTGTAATGGTTCTAAAATAAAGGCATTTGCTTTTTTCATTGCTTCAACAATTGCTTCCCTTATAGCTGGATAAACCTGAGCAGGACCTCTATGAATCGCATCTTCATGAAGTTTTGTATCAACTAAAGAAACTTTTAATTTCATACAAGGTTCTCTTGCTAAAGGGCCTTGATTCATAACCATTTCAAAAGAATCTAAAACCATCTCAATAATTTCTTGAATATGAACTTCCCCTCGAGTTTCATCTAAAAACATATTCCCATTGTAAATCGCTTTAACATTTCTTATTTCATCGCCACTCCATCCAAGTTTAGAAAGTTTGTCATTAACTTCTTGATTTCTCTTTTTTATTCTTATCTCAGGAAGTTCTCCACTTTTTATTGCTTCATAAATATTATCTTCTAAAGGCTCAACTTGAATGAAAAAACTATTATGTTTATTTGGACTTCTTCCTTCAACTGCAGGAGATTCTTTTCCAACTGTTTCCCTATAAACAACAATTGGAGGAGATGTCTTAACATCAAGTCCTTTTTCTGTTTTAATCCTGTTCTCCATAATTTCTAAATGTAATTCACCCATTCCAGAAATCAAGCTTTCACCTGTCTGCTCATTAATTTCAATTTTTATCGAAGGATCTTCTTTTCCAACTTGTTTTAAAACTTCAACAAGCTTTGGTAAATCAGCTGCTTTTGTTGCCTCAATTGATTTTGTAATAACTGGTTCAAATATATGTTTAATTGATTCAAATGGTTCAATTTCATTTTTACTTACAGTTTCTCCAACAAAAACATTTTTCAGTCCGACAATACCGACAATATTTCCTGCAGAAACTTCATCAACAATAACTCTTTGAGCTCCTTTGTAAACAGAAACTTGCTGAACTCTTGTTTTTCTTTTTGCAAGATTCATATAAAGTTCATCACCTTGTTTTATCGTTCCTGAAAATAATCTTCCTGCAGAAACTTCACCAGCATGCTTGTCAACAACAATTTTAATTGGAACAAAAGCAGGTTCTCCATTTGGATCACAATCTACCAAGTTTTTTCCTAAATTAGATTCAATTTCGCCATGCCAAATTTTTGGAATTCTATATTTCTGAGCATCAACAGGATTAGGATGATGTTTAATACTTATTTCTAGAATAACTTCATGCAAAGGAGCTTTTCTAGCTAATTCTTTATGATTATCATTTTCATAAGCTTCAATAACATCTTTGAAAGTAATGCCTTTCTTTTTCATGTATGGAAAGCTCAATGCCCAATTATGAAAAGCAGAACCAAAAGCAACTGTTCCTTCGCCAACACCAACTTTCCATTTTTCCTTGTAACCTTCTGGAGCAATATTTTCAATTAATTCATTAACATGGTCAATAATAGAAATAAACTTTTTCTCCATTTCTTGAGGGGTTAATTTAACTTCTTTGATTAATCTATCAACTTTGTTTATGAATAAAACAGGTTTTACTAATTCTTTCAAAGCTTGTCTTACAACTGTTTCTGTTTGAGGCATGACTCCTTCGACAGCACAAGATAAAATAATGCATCCATCAACAGCCCTCATAGCTCTTGTAACATCACCTCCAAAATCAACATGTCCAGGAGTGTCAATTAAATTAATTAAATAATCTTCACCACCAATACTATGAACCATTGAAACATTTGCAGCGTCAATTGTTATGCCTCTTTCTGATTCATCATCATGAAAATCTAAAACTAATTGTTTTCCTGCAAGTTCTTCTGAAATCATTCCTGCTCCTGCTAGCAAATTATCTGAAAAAGTAGTTTTGCCATGGTCAATATGTGCGGCAATTGCTATGTTTCTAATCTTGTCTTGTTGCTTCATTAATTTCTGAATTTTTTCTGTTTTATCATCAGCCATTTTTAATAATATAAATTTGAGAAATTAGTTTATAAAAGTTTTTGATGTTTTTAAAAAGCAAGTTTTTTAAGTCTAATTAAATTTAGAAATTTAAGCGGGGGTGCCGGAGTGGTCAAACGGGCTGGACTTAAGATCCAGTAGCTTAGTGCTTACGCAGGTTCGAATCCTGTCCCCCGCATTTACTAAATTTGTAATCATCGTATAGTGCTCAATCAGATTTATATACTCTAAAATTATCAATAAATCGTAGGAAGCATTAACTTCGGTTGATGTTGAATACTTCGGTATTCTTTTCCTACACTTATTTTCTAAAAATTTATTAATTTGTTAAATTATTTATTTTAATGAAAAAACAAATCTTTCTAATTATTTTTTTAGTGATTATTTTATTCACAATAAATTATTCTTTTTTAGATAAAAAACTTGAAAATTTTTTAACAGATCATGAAACAGAAATTGTTGAAAGAGTTATTGATGGGGATACAATTGTAATCACACCCAAGGGTGTACCCCCTAATGTTTTAAAGGGTGTAAGTGGAGGCAATAAAACTTCTGTAAGGCTTCTTGGAATCAATACACCTGAAAAAGGAGAAATTTACTATTCAGAAGCAAAAGAATTTTTGGAAGAAATTATTTTAGACAAAACAATAAAATTAGAATTTGGAAAAGACAAATATGACAGATACAAAAGAATTCTTGCTTATGTTTTTTTTAAAGGAGAAAATATAAATTTAAAATTAGTTGAAGAAGGATTTGCTAATTTTTATTTCCCTTCTGGAAAAGATTCTTACTATAATGATTTCAAAGAAGCTTGGGAAAAATGTATCGAAAACAATAAAAATTTATGTGAAAAATCAATTAATATATGTGCTGAATGCATTGAATTAAAAAATTTTGGTTCTGAAAATCAAGAAATGATTTTTTATAATAAATGTAGTTTTAATTGCGAATTGACAAATTGGAAAATCAAAGATGAAGGAAGGAAAAATTTTGTTTTTCCAAAATTTATTTTGGGAGCGGAAAAAAATATTGAAATAATTGTTTCAAAAGAAGATACTGTTAATAATCAAGATGAGATATTTTGGAAAAGAGATACTTATGTCTGGACAAAATCAGAAGATACTTTATTTCTAAGAGATGAAAAAGAAAAATTAGTTTTATGGAAAAATTACTGAATTTCATTCACCATAAGTAATTACAATTAAATATTTTATTGAGGATAACAATACTTAAATAAGGAAAATTAATTGGATTTTAATGGAAGGAAGGAAATCTGGGTTAATTGGAAAAGGGTTTACAAATCTATTTTTCTTATCTATATTTTTCATAGGAATTTTTATTTTAATCAGTGCAGCACCCATATCTGTTCCTTCTAGTTTAGATTTTAATTTAAATTCAACTGCTACTTATGATGCTGATGGAACTGTTGCAATTAATTGGTCTGGTGGAACTGAAACAAATTTTACTATTTATATTAGCAATGATTCAGGAACAGTTTGGTTTAAAAAAACATGGAATGATTCTGTAACAGGATTTCTTTTTGTAAATACTACACCTGGAAATTATACTTTCAGAGTTGCCGAAGTGTATATAGCAAATGCTACAGAAGGAACAAATTCTTCTGATTTATACATGAATGTTGATACCTCTGCACCAGCTGTTCCAACAGATTTTGATTTTAATTTAAATTCAACTGCTACTTATGATGCTGATGGAACTGTTGCAATTAATTGGACTGCAGGAGGAGATCTTGAAGTAAATTATAGTATTTACATTAGTAATGATTCTGGAGCAACTTATTTTTCAAAAGCTGAAAATGATTCTGCAACAGGATTTCTTTTTGTAAATACTACTGAAGGAAATTATACTTTCAATGTTTCAGGAGTTGATTTGTTAGGTAGAGAAGGAACAAATACTTCAATATTATATATGAATGTTGATACCTCTGCACCAGCAATAAATTTACCAGTTTATACAAATGCTACTTTTAAGGAAAATTCATCATCTTTGACTTTGAATGTTTCTGTAATTGATGCAAGTTCTGGAGAAACAAGTAGTGCTTGTATTTTTGATATTAATGGAACAAATCAAACAGTTGCAGTTTCTACTAATTGGTGTAATATTACTGTTGGAAATTTAACAGGTCTTGCAGATGGGAATCAAACAATTTCTGTATATGTTAATGATACTGTAAATAATCTTGGTTTGAATAATTCTTTTGTTGTTCAAATGGATTCAACTAATCCATTATTAGATTATAATACATCAACAGAATCAAATAATACTAATTTTTCAAGAACTTATATTTATGCAAATATTACTTTAACAGAAACAAATCCAAGTTATTTTATTTATCGATTATACAATTCAACTTCAGAAGTAAACACAACATCATACACTTCAGCAATAAGATCATTTAATTGGACAAGTCTTTCTGATGGAAATTATACCTATAATGTAACTGTAAATGATAGTGCAGGAAATTCAAATACAACTTTAACTAGAACAATTAGTCTTGATACTGTTAATTCTTCTGTTACTTTAAATACACCTGTTTCAGATGCAAACTTATCTACTGTATCTAATGCAACAATATTAAATGCAACTGTAACCGACGCAACTTCAAATGTTTCAAGTGTTGTATTTAATATTTCAAATTCAAGTTCATATGTAACTTTTAATGCAAATTATTCAGGAGGTTATTGGATAAATGCTACATTTAATACAACTAATTTTGAAGAAGGTTCTCATAATTTAACTGTTATTGCAACAGATTATGCAGGAAATATAAATAATAGTGTAATGGTAAATTTTACAGTTGATAATATTATTCCTTCTCTAAATAGTTCTAATATTACAGATGCTTATTATAATGGATCTGATTATTTCTTTTCCCCTTCAAACCAGGATGGATTATATGATTCAATAAGTATTGTTGCAAATTCATCTGAAACTATTGATTGGGGAACAACTAGGGTATATAATTCTACAAGCTATGCAGTAAAAACTTTTAATTCAGTAAATGATAATACTTCAATATTGAAAACATGGGATGGTAATGAAACTGCATCAGGAGCTTCAAAAAATTGGGCTGATGGCACATATATAATAAATATAACAATAACAGATCCTGCAGGAAATTCAAATGGAACTCAAATTGCAACAAACTTATTTGCAGATAATACAGGACCAAATATATCAAGTTTAAACAAAACACCTTCTACAAGTTATAATAATGATAGTGTTGTAATAAATGCGTCAATTGTTGATGCTCTCTTAAATACAAGTTCTGTTTGGATTAAAGGAAATTGGAATGGTACATTTGTTAACTATACTTTAAATTCTTCTAGTGGAAATAATAATTATTCTTACACAATTACTTCGGGAAATTTCTCAAATCAAGAAATTGTAAATTATACTTGGTATGCAAATGACACTATTGGAAATGAAATTAATAGTTCATTGCAATCATTTACAGTTACTAATAGAGTTCCTGCATTTAATTCAAGTCTTAATATTAGTGATTTATCTTGGGTAGAAGATAGTGGTCAAGGAAATGTTAATTTAACATCACGTTTTTATGATTTTGATAATGATAGTTTAAACCATACAGCAATAGTTAATGATACAAACATAACAGTATCTATAAATAATATTACAAAAATAGCAACACTAACTTCTGAAACAGATTGGAATGGAAATGCAACTGTAACTTTTTATGCAGTAGATGCTTATAGTGGTAATGGTTCAAGTAATGTTGTTAATATAACTGTGTTAAATGATGCTAATGAACCTCCTTTACTTACTTCTCCAGTAAGTCCTGTTAATTTTAGTGAGGATTTAAACACAACTTTTACATTGATTTGTAGTCCTGGGACAGGTGAAAATGCTACTCAAAATTGTACTAATTATAGATATGATTCAAGTTATTCAGGTTATGATTCTAATGTAAGTGTAACTGTTAATTCTACAACAGGTGTTGTTTTTTTGAATGCTTCACTTGATTGGTACAATACAACATATGTAAAATTCCAAGTAGATGATAATGGAACTCCTGTACAAACAGATGATTTAATTATTTTAATAAACGTAACTTCTGTAAATGACTTACCTGTAATAAATTATTCAGCAGGAACATTTAATCAAACACAAATAGAAGATTATGGAAACTGGACACTTAACTTAACCATATTTGAAACAGATGTTGATTTTGAAGATGTTGGAACTAATTTAACATGGACTATTGGGAATGTTAATACTTCTTTAATTAATGCTACACTTAATACTACAACAGAAATAATAACTTTCACAACAGTTGCTAATGCACAAGGAACAAATTCATTAACAATAAACTTAACTGATTCAAACAATGCAACAACAAATGCAACTTTGTTAGTAAATATTACTTCAGTTAATGATATACCTTTAATAAATACAACAATCCCAAATCAATCAATCTATGATAATACCACTTCTCTAAGTCTAGATTTATCAAGTTATTGTGATGATTCAAATGATTCAAATACAAATTTATTCTGGACTGTAAGTAATATTAATACTTCATTGTGGACAATTCCAATAACAGGAATTAATTATCCTAGTCCTTTATTATTCCAAGCACAATCAGGTATTGCTAATTTAACAAATGTAACAGATACTATAAATTTTTCTTGTACAGATACTGTTAATTCTAGTTCTCAAAATGTTACATTTACAATTATTCCATTCAATGATGCACCTTCAGTTATATCTGATACAGGAAGAACTCCAACTAATAATTCAAATGTTACATCTGCAACAAATCAATTTACTTTAGATTGGGCAAATTCAACAGATCCTGAAAACCAAACATTAAGTTATTACATCTTTTTAGGAAATACTACAACACCTTCATTAAATGGAACAAGTTCAATTTCACAATATAATGCAAGTAATTTAACAGATAATACAACTTATTATTGGAATGTAATAGCAAGTGACTCTGTTAAAAATTCTAGTGCTTCAACAACATGGCAATTTACAACAGATTTTGATAATGCTCCGAACATAACTGCTTATGCGCCACTTACAAATTCAACAATATCTGAAAATCAAACACTAGAATTTAATGCAACAATTTATGATTCGGATGGAAATAATATGACTTATAACTGGACAATTGATGATCTTCAAAATTCAACTGGAACAACTTCAACAAATAATGAAACAATATTTTTCAATTATACACCTTCATTTAATAATTCTGGTTCACACACTATTAAATTATCTTTTAAAGATACAAATAATAATTCTGGAACAGCAAGATCATGGTTAATAACAGTTTCAAATAATAATAGGGCTCCAACTCTTGATGCAATAATTAATTATTCTGTAAACGAAGATTCAATATTAACTTTTAATATAACTGGTTCAGATCTTGATTCAGACACTTTAACATATAGTTCAAATCTTAGTTCAATTACAATTACTAAAACAAACAATACTTTAGCTAATGTTAGTTGGACCCCCACAAATAGCAATGTTGGAATTAATTTAATCAACTTTTCATTAAGTGATGGAACTACAACAGTATATCAAACTGTAACTATTACAATAAATAATACAAATGACGCACCAACAATAACGACTTCCTCTCCAACATCAGATCCTTTAATAAAGAATGGAACTAATCAAACATTTTCAGTTAGTACAAGTGATGTCGATAATGATACATTGACTATAACATGGTATATTAATGGAACTTCTAGTGGAACAGGTAGCAGTAAAAATATTACGCAAACAACTTCAAATAGTTCAGATATCTTTAATATTACTTCAATTGTTTCAGATGGAAATACAACAATATTAAAAACATGGTATTTGACCATAACAAGTATTCCTATTACAAATACATTTACCGGAAGTGGAACAACTAATTTCTCAGCAATATCTAATTTAAGTTCTGCAGAAAATATTGTTCTTGCAGAAACAGATGGAAAAATTAATTTTAGTGGTGAAGTTTTAGATTTAAGCAATGTTTTAGATTTAGATAATAATGTTAAAATTGAAAATGGAATTGTTGCAATAAATTCTTCAAAATATTCCCAACTAAATAAATCGGCAACAATAACCTTAACAGGATTAAGTTATGATAAAGTTCCAAAGATTTTTTACAATAATGGATTTACTACAACTTCCAATGAAATAACAACTGAATGTGATTTTTGTAATGTTGTTAGTTTTACTGATGCACCAACAAGTAGCGGTACAGTTGTATTTGAAGTAGATCATTTTAGCTCTTTCAAAGTAGGAGAAAGTGAAAGTGAATTTGATTTAGATTCTTTTGATGACTTGGATTTATGTGAAGAAGGAATCCAAGGTGATTTAGAATTAGAAATTGAAAAACCAGATGAAGGAGATGATTTCCAAGTAGGAGACACAATAAAAATAAGAGTAGAAGTAACAAATGATGCTGATGAAGATAAAGATATTATTGTTGAAGCATCATTGTATAATGTTGATGAAGACGATGAAGAAGAAAGTGTTGAAAGTGATGAAGAGGAAATAAATGAAGGAGATAGTGAAACATATAAATTAGAAATAGATTTTCCAAATGATTTTAATGATGGTGATGATTATGTAATATTTGTCAAAGCGTATGAAGATAATGAAGAAGAAGATGAATGTGATCAAGATGCAGTTGAAATTAATTTAGAAAGAGAAAAGCATGACGTTATTATCAAAGATGTAACACTTACCCCTCAAATAGTTTATTCTAGCAATAAAATTAATGTATTTGTTGATGTGGAAAATGTTGGAAGCAATGATGAAGATGTTTATGTGACTTTGGAAAATAGTGCTTTAGAAATTTCTGAGAGAAGTGAAACTTTTGAATTAGAAGAATATGGGGATGATGATTTCTCTACTCAAATGTTTTTTGTAAAAATTCCTAGTGATGCAGAAGAAGGAGAATATTTGTTTAAAATAAAAGTGATATTTGATGATGGAAGCGACGAAAGAACAGAAACAATTTCTGTTTTGAAAGCATTGTCATTAACAACAGGATTTGATGGAAGTTTTACAAATCTTATAGATGAAGAAAAAAGAACAGAAGTTATAAAAATAGAAAAAGAATCTAAAAAACTTAAAGTAATAGACAGCAAGAAATTATCAAATAATAATTATTTATTTGTTTTTGCACTTGGATTTGGAATAATAATTCTATTTTTATTAATAATTACCGTATTAAATTTGAGAAAAAGAAGATAATAAAGTAAGAGGTGAAAAAATGAAAAAAAATAAAAATGAAAAAACAAATAATGATAAGCTTGGTAATTCTGTTTTTAGCAGTAACTACATTAATTTCAGCTGCAGAAGAAAATTGTGAAATTATTTCTGCAGACGCTCCAGATATAGATTCAAATAAAATTGTAATGAGGTTATCTAGTATGACAAATGCTCATGGAGAACTAGTAAGTGAAGGAAATTATGATTATATTTTATACTGTGATTTTTCAGGCAGCTTAACTTGTGATGGACAGAATAAAATAATAGGATTATCTTCTAATTCAAATGCTCATGCAGAAATTCCAGATGGAACAACTTATTCCTTTGATGTCTGTTATTCTGATTTAAGTTGTAGAAGTTCTTCTAGTTGTAATAGTAATGAAATAAGTATGTTCTCATTATCTTCTAATTCAAATGCACATATTGGAGGAATAAATGATTATGATATAAAAATTTGCTGTCAAATTGAAGATGATAGTAGCGGAGGAGGAAGTAGCAGTACTAGTAAGAATAGAGCAACAGTGCAACAACTTAATTTCTCTGTTTTAAGTTCTCCTTCAAGTAGCATCTCCATACCCCTATCAATTATAGATATAGATAAAGAAGTAGAAAAACCAACAAAGGATTTAATATGGTTTTTGATTATAGAAGTACTAATTATTTTAATAATTATTTTATTCTTGTTAAAAAGAGTATTTGTTAAAAGGAAAAAATAAAATGATATCAAGAGATGTAGAAAGACGGAATATTCCTAAAGGAAGTCGTGTAGAACTTATTTATGGGGATGTAGATAAGGAATCAGTTTATTTTGAAGGTGTTGAAAGAAATAAAAAGCATTGTGGGGGTGTAGATATATTGCTTTGTAAGGAAAAACCTAATGCAACAAGATTAATTAGAAGAAATTTGGAAGTTATAAGAGAGATACGTGTTTACGAACGAAAAAGATAATTAAAGTTAATCTTAAAAACCCTAATTCTTATATTTTTATGTAGACTAGGTTAGCGGGTTAGCCCTCCGCTATTTGCAAACGGGCTTTATGGCAGACTGTAAGAGGGGGCGTGATAAGAGAGTTGGGAAGTCCTTTGTTCCAACGTTGATGTTTTGTCCGCTTTGATCTTGCAGATGCGAATCGGGTCAGACCTTGATCGGAGCAGCCCTAAACATTTGTTAAGGTGCTTGGCGGGTCGCAGAATTGAGGAAGAATAAAGGTTAGCTTTTCAGTAATCTTTGAGCAAACCCTTGAGTCTACTAAAGACAATCTGCGGTTTTCTTCTCCATAGGAGACTCCTTTGAATTTGGGGCTCACTTTCCCTCTAATTGCGGAAGAGCGATTTCTAACTGCCTCCGAGGAAATCGCACAATTGTTGACAACATAGTAATTTCCAAATACCTCGATGAGATCACAAAATAAAACTTTTCTCAAAAAATTAATAAACATCTTTTTGGTAATTGTTTAATGGATAAAGGAGGACAATTTTATTTACTTGTAACAATTATAATTATTGGGCTGATTTTTAGTTTTGCAACTATAATGAATTATTCTCAAGAAAAAACTGTAAAAAATTTTGATTATTTGAAATATGAATTAAATATTGAAAGTGAAACTGTAATAGACAATGCATTGTTTAATAATAAAAATATTAAGGAAACACTGATAAATTTTACTAAAATATATTCAAATTATTCAGAAGCTGATAATTTATATTTTATTTTTGGAAATATGCAAAATATAACTGTTGCAGGATATCAAAAGTTAAATGATGGAAAAATTTTTGTTAATGTTGGCTCTGGAAATCAAGAATTTAGTTTAAGTAAAGAGGTATATAATTCTATAAGTTTTTCTAATCCTCAAGAAAATATTCTGGTTACTGTTAATGATGTGGTGCATAATTTTAGTTTAAGTCCTGAAGAAAACTTTTATTTTATTCTTTCTAAAGAAATAAATGGGGAAGTACATGTTGTAAGGAGTTATTAAATAAGAATAATTTTCAATACCTATTTTTAATTAACAAAACTTAAAAAATCTAAATTACTTCTTAGTATAGAATGAGAATTCAAAATAAAAAAGGTGTAAGTAATATAATAGGTTATGTGCTTTTAATAGTCATTACCATGGTAATAAGTACAATTGTTTTTCAATGGATGAAAACATATATTCCAACAGACTCAATAGATTGTCCAGATAGTGTTTCTGTTTTTGTAAAGGATCATAATTATAATTGTATAGAAAATCAATTTAATTTCACATTAAAAAACAATGGAAGATTTGACATAGCTGGTTATTTTATACATGGAACAAATTCTTCCGAACAAGAATTAGCAGTAATAGATTTAACATCATATAATGAATTGAATTCAAAGGGAATAGTTATTTTTGATGACGATGAATTGAATCATTTAATACCAAATAATGAAATTAATAATATATTTGATTTTAGTAATAATTCTTTTGGACAAATTTACTCAATTGAAATTATCCCTATAAGATATCAATTAATAAATAATAAAAATAGGATTGTCAGTTGTAGTAATGCAAAAATAAAAGAGATTATTAGTTGTTCTTAAGGAAATTAAAAAAATATTTAAATGAAAAAATATAATAAAAAGTATGATTAAACCTTTAAATAAAAAAGCGGTTTCCCCTGTAATTGCAACTGTTTTATTAATCGGACTTGTCATAGTTATTGCATTAATTATTTTTTTATGGTTTAAAGGACTAACACAAGAAGCAATAACAAAATTTGACAAAAATGTAGAACTTGTTTGTGATGATGTTAAATTTGAAGCAGATTATTCAGAAGGTATTCTTTCTATTTCTAATATTGGAAATACCCCCATTTATGGAATAAAAGTGAAAATTTCTGAAAGTGAAAATTATGAAACAAAAGATTTAAATGATTTATCTGAATGGCCTAGTACAGGACTAAATCAAGGAAGAACTTTTTCAGGAGATATAAGTTTTAACATAGCAAATGCAGATAGTATAACTTTAATACCTGTTTTAGTTGGAAGCTCTGAATCAGGAGAAAGAACCTATACATGTGATGAAGAAAGATATGGTCAGATAATTAATTTATAAAATGATTCTTAAAAAAAAAGGGATATCGGGAATTGTTGCTACTGTAATTATGATTGCTTTAGTTGTAGGTATAACTGCAATTTTATGGGGTGTAGTAAGTAATTTAGTAAAAGACCAAATTAGTTCAAGTGAATCTTGTTTTGGAAATTTTGGAGAAGTCACTTTAAACAAACAATACACTTGCACGAATTCAAATGAAATTCAATTTGCAATGAATATAGGAGATATAATTATCGATAGTGCCATAGTTTCTGTTTCAGGACAATCAGGAGCAAAAAGTTTTGAAATAAAAAATAACTTGACATATAGTTATGTAAAAATGTATGGTGGAAGTTATGGAGAAATATTACAACTTCCTGAAAAAAATGCTGGTTTAACTTATGTTATTAATCTTGCAGGAATTGGAATTACAGATGCAAAATCAATAAAAATTGCTCCAATAATAAATGGAAATCAATGTGAAGTATCTGATTCTATATTAGACATTAGTAATTGTTGATTTTTCTTTTAACATTAATTATTTAAATTTAATTCTGTTCTATTAACCATGTTTAATAAAAGAGGGCAAGTTTGGATTGAAGTGGTTATTTACACATTGATTGCATTAATTTTAATCGGAGCTGTTCTTGCCTTTGTTACTCCAAAAATAGAAGAAATAAAAGATAAGGCAATTATTGAACAAAGCATTGCTATGATGCAAAATATAGACAAAATTATTACATCTGTTGAAGGGGTAGCAGGAAATAAAAGAATAATTGATTTAGGAATCAAAAAAGGAACACTAAAAATAGATGCACAAAAAGATGAAATTATTTTTGAAATAAAAAGTGAATATATTTACAGCCAGCCTGGAGAACAAATTAATATTGGTGATATAATTGCCTTAACAGAAAAAACAGGAAGTTTAAACAAAATAACATTAACAAGTAATTATAGTGAATATGATTTAACTTATGATGGGGAAAATGAATCAAAATTAATAACTCATTCTTCAACACCTTATAAATTATCAATTAAAAATAAAGGAGAAACAATAATAGATATTGTTGTTAGTTAATTTTAAAAGAATTAAAATTTTAATATAAATAAAATGGAAGAGGTTATTAAAAAAAATGAGGGAATACAAAATTACCCAAAAGTTTTAATAAATTTTTCTCCAAAAATTCCTGCTTTAAAAAAAATAACAGATAAAACAAAAATCAATATAAGATATGCATTAATTCCGCCTTTTACTTTTGCACATATTTATTGGGATTCTAAAATTTCTGAATTAGTTTATGAAATTGAAGAACCCTATTTGAATGATATAGAAAAGAGATACAAAGAAGAAATAGTTTCAGCAATGGAAAATATGATTAATCTTGGGGAAATTATTGAAAAAGACAGAGAAGTTGTTTCAAAATATATTGACAGAATGTTTAGAATTTTAGTAATTGAACTTGGAATGGAACTTTCATATGAAAGCTATAAAAAAATATATTATTATCTCTACAGAGACTTTACAGGTTTTAATGAAGTAGAACCATTGCTAAGAGATTATTTTGTTGAAGATATAGAATGTAATGGACTTGGCACACCAATTTATATTGTTCATAGAATTTACAGAAATATTAAAACAAATATTTCATTCAAAAATTCTGACAAACTTTCAAATTTTGTTGAAAAAATTGCCCAAAGAGCTGGAAAATATATTTCTTATGCAAATCCTATACTTGATGGAAGTTTACCAGATGGAAGTAGAGTAAATGCAACTTATACTGAAGATATTACAAGTAAAGGGCCTACCTTTACAATAAGAAAATTCACAAAAACTCCTTGGACCCCTTCTCAACTCATAAAATTTAACACATTGAGTCCTGAGATGATGGCTTATCTTTGGATGTTAATTCAGCATAAGATGAATATATTAGTTACAGGTGGGACTTCTTCTGGAAAAACAACTTTGTTAAATGCAATTGCATTTTTCATTCCTCCTGAATCAAGAGTAGTTTCAATTGAAGACACAAGAGAATTAAATCTTCCAAGGGAGAATTGGCTTCCAAGTGTTGCAAGAACTTCAATAGGTGTTGGAAATATTGGGGAAATTGATTTATTCACTTTATTAAGAAGTTCTTTCAGACAAAATCCTGATTATGTAATTGTCGGAGAAGTTAGGGGAAAAGAAGCATCTGTTTTATTTCAAGGTATGGCTTCCGGACATTCTTCACTTAGTACAATACATGCTGATTCTGTCGACACTGTTATAAAAAGATTAGAAACACCTCCAATAGAACTTTCTCCAGCTCTACTGAATGTTCTTGATTGTGTTTGTATTATGACTCATGCAATTGTAAAAAAACAAGAAACAAGAAAACTAAAAGAAATTGTGGAAATGATAAATGTAACCCCTAAAGGAATTGCTTTAACAAACACTCCTTTTTTATGGAATCCTTTTGATGATGATTTTTACTTTAAAAAAAATAGCAAAATATTTGAAAAAATCTCAAGAAGAAGTGGTTTAAAAATTGAAGAGCTTGAATTAGAATTCAGAAGAAGAGCACAATTAATTCATAGATTATCGCAGGAAAAAGTTTTTGGATTCAAAAAATTCCAGGAAATAGTTAATGAATATTACAAAAAACCAGAAGAAGTTCTAAGAAGATTTAACATAAAATAACTTAATTTTGAAGTT
>Ga0187833_10001693_pt1 | contig 24779 bp, 21 predicted proteins | sample ETNtaG_37_FD_167968 | JGI IMG/M metagenome (GOLD analysis project Ga0187833, IMG submission 167968) | Marine microbial and viral communities from oxygen minimum zone, Eastern Pacific Ocean - ETNP2014_SV_400_PacBio MetaG (Illumina Assembly) | ecosystem: Environmental > Aquatic > Marine > Hypoxic...
TCGATATTGATCGTTCATTGGCACAGTCTCCTCTTGAGGTTTTTTTCAAGATAGACTGTCCTGCCAGGTATGCAATATCACAGGCGCGAGTCTTTGAGGGAAATTAAGAAATCTGCTGTCCGGAAACGCCTTCTAGCTCCGACGGCTTCGCTGCCACAGGGCTCTTGCCCAGACCCAGATTCCCGAAAGGGCGATAGCCATAAAAATCAGCGCAACCAGGTCCATGAAGTAAGGACCCATGCTGCCCATGAACCTGCCAGCATGCAGGTCGAGGATGATCCGCTCCCATGATATGCCGCCCTCTGCCAGTTGTGCCTGGATGTTATCTGATAGCCTTATGTCTTTTTCCAGGGCTGCGCTCCATTCTGTGTCTGTTACTTCAAGTTCCTGCCAGTTCACAGTATTAAGATCCAGAGCAAAGGTCGTGCCTTCAGCCTTGATAAGTATTTTCTCCCCGGCTTCATCGGCCGGTAGTCCAATTTGACCTGAGTTGGGGGGCAGACCAAACATCTCATCGATGGTATCGATGAGTGCGCCGTCGCCGGTTAACCAGACAAGTTGCTGATTGCACAGCAGGACGAAGCCCGCGCCGGCGTTCACAGCACCTTTTAAGGGGGCGGAACACTCTCCAAGCAGCTCGTCGTTTAGAAAATAGCTGCCATGACCATTGCCGTTGGTGACAAAGGTTATACGCTGATCTTCAGCTAACAGGTACTGGCTGGGCCTGGGTATTGAAACATCGTACATCAGCTCAGACCAACCGGGCCGCAGATAACGGTACGCCAGCCCCAGCTCACTGGTATGGTTTAAGGCGATGCCGGTGATGGAGAGGAGCAGGACGAAGATGGCTACGGCAGCCCCCAATCGACGGTGCCAGCGCAATAGCGCCATTCGTACCCGTTGCCAGCTATTCATTAGGAGTTAGGCCTGAAATGAGTGTAAGGTCTTTCGTGGGCTCGCGGTACAGGGCACATAAAGGTAGTCAAGCTCGTGGAAGTCAGTCGCAAGTTCAGTTGTACGCTGACCGCGATGACCTGCACCCTAGTTTCTAGCCAGAACAGTTTCATCATCCTCCTAGCTGGCAGCTGGCGTGCGACTGTGGAGATAGAGTGCAAGGCGGGCTACTTTTTTAACAGCTCGCACCGAGAGTGTAGCGCCAGTAACCCCATCAATATGCTTGTTGAGAGAATGGTCTTTTTCCAGCCTCAATGAGGAAAACTGATTGGTAAAAGAGGGGTAGCGAACCTCACCGCCCCGGCTCTCGCGGAAGGTAAGGATTTCCAAGTTGACTATCTCATCATTTTCTATAACCACGCCGATGGTGATGGGTAGCTCCTTGCCGACTTCCTCCAGTATCCAGGCAGTTCGATCATCTTTCACCCAGTACTTGACTCGCAGTTTTTTCAAGGAACCCAGGGTAATTTTATGAACAACTTTCTTCAGCTCTTCCTTGATCCAAATTGCCTGAATTTTTGGTGCTTCGCTGCCGAAGGCCTTTTCCAGGAATTCGCTGCTGGTCATATAAGCACCCTTGGCGCTGACCAGACAGGTGATCAGCAACAATATCCCTGCGACAAGTACCTTTTTCATCTGCACTTTCTTCTACCTCCAGCCGATCCGTTAGCTAAATCCATTCTTGTGTTCCAACCCCGTGCTAGAAACTCCAGCCAATTCCGAGATTGAATCCATCCTCTTCTTTGGAACCGTTCGGTGCATCCTGATCCTGGTAGTCCATCTTGATGGCCACTCGTTCGGTTAGCCAGTAGTTAAAGCCGATATCAAACTGGGTCATTTCACTGTTAGTGCCGGCTCCTGCTGTGTTATCCCATCTTTCATACCGAGCAAAAACGCCCCATTCCGGAGAGAATCTGTAGGATGGTTCCAGGTACCATCCGGTCTGCTCATCGGCGCCTGCTTTGATGAGGTTGATATCGTCGTCAATATCCCAGGTCGCATATAAGGCGCGGAACATAAATGGTCCTGACTGATATGCCGCATGTGCTTCGATGAGCGTTGCGTCCACATCATCAGCGCCACTGACGGTCATGCTCTGAAGCAGGTCGGACTGGTACTGGAATGTCAGGCCGAGCTCAAGGCCAGCACTGCCCGTGTACTTGATTCTCCCGGTGTAGGCCAGGTCCTCTGCATTGGCCTTACCCACCTTCTGGCGTCCATCACGAACCTTGTATTTTCCACCCTTTAGAAAGAGACCCGTTGTCACGGCTACATTATAGGACCAGCCCTGCGTGATTTCTCCGCTCAGTGAGGCGCCACCTTCCCACCAGGTGGCAGGCACAATATTCTTTTCGACATTATTACGTTCAACGCCATAAAAGGTCTCAGGCTCGTGGGTTTCGTTCAAGATGCCAACGGGCAAGAGGAATAGGCCGGCAGTTAATTTCTGCTCTGGGCTGTAATCCCATTCGATAAAGGCCTGCTCCAGCTCGACCTCACCCACCTTCCCATCTCCGGCAATAGAGTGCTCGACTTCCAATTCCGAGAAGAACCGGACCGAGTCTGTAAACTGATGGCCGAAGAAAAGAACAAAGCGGTGAAAGTCCATTGCGCTCTTGTCAGAGCCGTCAGCCTGGTTTTCAAGATTGTTGTAGTGCATCTCACCGTAGCCGCCGATTACCGTATTGCCGCCGAGTAAGGAGCCACCGCTAGCGGTGGATTCGGCGACCAAATCTATGGCTTCTGCTGTTGCCTCGGTTTTTGATTCGGTCTCAACAAGTCGTGATTTCAGCATTTTGATCTCAGCCTGTTGCTGCTGTATTACCTGCCACATCTCATCAATTGAGGGGGTCGCCGCGGCGCAGTTGATACTCAGCATGTTGAGAGCGATCAAGCCTGAAATGAACAAAACTCTGGCATCCCTAACTATCTCAATTAGTACCAGCGGGGATTTACCCAGCCGTTTTCTTGTGTCTACCGTCACTTTGTTACCCCTTTGCTGCGATTTTAAGAACGCAAATGATAATGATAACGAATCTCATTTGCAATAAAAAGTTTGATGAATCAGTGAATCCAAATGCAATTAGTCAAGATCACTTGATCTGGATCAAGGTCCAACTCGATATTACTTTGATCCTATTTCGGCGTGGGCGCCGACTCAAAAAGGGGTAAAAGCAAGGGCTGTTTACCTATTCAGGAAATAGAAATACCGTACCCCAATGTGTTTAGAATTTTGTTAGAACTCGGCCGCCAACTGCACTACAAAGCCGTTTAAGTCCTTGTCGGTGCCACCATCGCTCATTTCGTAATCCTCGTCGCGCCAGTACTCAAATGAAATAGAGACCATTCCTCTAGCAACCGATGTGGCAACTCCCAGGGTAGTACGGGATTCTGGCATACCCAGCACAGCCCCATCGTCGGTCACCTGGTAAGCGCCGGCGATACCCCAGTTATTGCCCAGGTCATAGCCGAGGTCAATCTGTGAAACCGATGGAGAATCACTGCTGAGGAAACCAATTTCATCTAGGTCATCCGTCTGGATGTGTTCGATCAGCAGGGTTGCATTGCCAAGGTCTACACGTGCGCGAAATGCAAAGGAAGGCAGGTCGTCAGTAGGGTCAATGCTGTGGATATCCATGAGTGCATCAGAAATCATGGCGCTGTCGGATACATTGCTGAGGTAGTCAAGTCCCAGGTTCAACTGGTCGGACTCAAAACCAAAACTGACCCCCCAGTCATCCAGTTTGTCGTCACCATCGTCATCACCATTGAAGACATAACCGGCGAGTCCCATGTTGCCGGCTGACCAGCTGAGGAGGGCGGCGGATTCACGAAAACCGAGGGACTCGAAGGGGCTGACGAGTCCCAGTGCGAGCGTATCATTGACCAGATTGGTTTCGAGCTTCCCGAAGGGAAGATACATCTTGCCAAGTTTTGTGCTGAAATCAGTGTCACTAAAATTTACGAGTTCGAGATAGCCCTCATTGACGCCGACTTCAACATCACCTTCCTTGTACAGGCTGACCAGATGAATGCCAACATTCTCGAAGATCGCGACGTCGAGCACAATCTCAGCAGTTGCCAGCACAATATCGCTGGTAGAATTATCGTCACCCCAGTCGGTTGAATCTGTATAGGCTGCTTCTACTTCAATGGTTCCGCTGAATTTCAGCCTCTCACCCAGGTCTCCACTTTCGGCCGCACCGACTGGGTGGTCACCAGGGTCATCAGGGTAGTCATCAATCCTACTCTTTTCATTTCTTTCCTTTATCGCTTTTGGTGCAAGTCTGGTAGCCCGCGTGGCTTACTTTGGGTTTCGCAGATATCAGGTGAAACAAAGTATTTAGGTGCGTTGTTCCATGAAAAGTTCCATGAAGCGATCCGTGATGTGTTCCATAAAGCATTCCATCGGGTGTGCCTGGAACCTGTCCACTCAACGATAGAAAACGGACATCAACTAGTTGATTTTTTTGACTGGAATTAGATTAGCGTGGGGTTTCTTCCTGGGTTTGCCTGGCTGCTGCACGGTACAGCCATCAGGATGAGAGCTGCAATTGCACCCTCCTGATTGCTCACTGAACAGGTTTCGTGCCTTGTTATACATAAAAACGACACAGCCGAGGAGGATCAATCCCAGTAGGGCAGCCTCGATCAGTTCGCCACCACTCATACGAAGAGCCCGCCAATAGTCACCACGGCAAATGCCATGCTGTATGCCATCGTAAGGGAGAAAGCGACGGAGAAGCCCACCCAGCGCCAGCTGTCCGTTTCACGTTTAATGACAGCCATGGTCGCCAGGCAGGGTGCATAGAGGAGTGCGAACACCATGAAGGCAAATGCCACCAGTGGCGTCATGGTGCCTGCTATTGCTTCCCGCAGCCCCACTGATTCCTCGTTAGCATCTACGCCCTGGGAATAGATGACCGCATAGCTTGCGACCACGACTTCTTTTGCCACGAGGCCTGTCATGATAGCCACAGTGTCTCTCCACTCAAATCCTAGGGGTTCGAATACAGGTGCAATCGTGAGTGAGATTTGACCGAGAAAGCTTTTCTGCAAGTGCTCCTGTTGCATTTCATACTCCAGTGAGCGGATTGTCTGATCGCGTATCTCACTTTCTGGTTCTGTCTCGAGGGTACTTATCTGACCCTCAAAATCGGCGCTATAGTCCACATCCTGCGGGAATGCCTGCAGGAACCATATGACAACGGAGCCAACCAGAATAATACCTGCAACTTTCTTAAGAAATTCAGATGCCTTTTCCCACATATGGAAGGTGACCGCCGTCAGGGAGGGTATGCGGTAAGGGGGCAGCTCCATGACAAAGGGATCAGTCTCACCGGTGATTACCGTCTTGTTGAGTAAAATTGAAGCGGCCATGGCAAAAAAGATACTCAGCATATACATGAGGAATACCATGGTGCCGGCCATCTCGGAAAAGAAGGCACCCGCAAAAAGAATGAATACCGGTAGACGTGCTGTACAGGCCATGAAGGGTGAAACCAGGATCGTTACCAGCCGGCTTCGTTGGCTCTCAATAGTACGGGTTGCCATGATCGCCGGGACATTGCAGCCGAACCCCATAACCAGGGGAATAAATGCCTTACCGTGGAGGCCAAAGCTATGCATTATCCGGTCGAGTAAAAAGGATGATCTGGCCAGGTATCCGCTTTCGCTAAAAAAGGCGAGGAAGAAAAACAGGATAACGATATTGGGCAGGAAGATAATGGTTCCGGCAATGCCGGCCAGGGCTCCGTCGACGACAACATCATGGAGAAGACCCGCTGACATCATTGAGCTCACGGCATCAGAAATCCACTCCATACCGGCGTCGATCCAGTCCATTGGGAAGTTACCCAGAGTGAAGGTGGTTTCAAACATCAGCCACATGAAAGAAAAGAATATGGGCAGGCCCAGTACGGGATGAAGCATGACCTTATCGATGGCGCGTGTCTGATTGAGTCGCGCACTCGGGTCCTCTGAAAGTGTCCTTATCTCAGCCAACAGACCATTAATAAATCCAAATCGTGAGTTGGCAAACAGGATTGCGGGTTCTTCACCATGGGTGTTGGCTATATCGGTACATTCCTGTTGAACTGATGCGATAAGCTGGCCGTGATCTCCCTCACGACGTAATAGTTCATCATCCCGTTCGAGAAGTTTAATTGCCAGCCAACGGCTTTGGATAGTCTCAAGAATACCAGGGTGGAGCTCTTCTACATGCCCCTGGACCCGCTCAATAGCCTCTTCGAGATGTTGGTCATAGGGAATAGTCATTGATGATTCGGAGCGCCCGGCTTCTGCAAGTTCTACGATAGTGTCAAGCAGTAACCCGATACCCTCGCCCTCGGTAGAATCAGTTTCTAAAACCGGGCCATCAAGCATGGTCGCCATATTTGCGCAGTTGACCTGGATCCCTTTCTGCCGCGCCTCATCGATCATGTTCAGCGCATAAATCCTGGGCACGGCCATCTCGATGAGCTGGGTGGTGAGGAACAGACTTCGATCGAGGTTCCCCGCATCGAGCACATTGAGAACGATGTCTGGCGTCTCATGCTGTAGATAGTCTCTTGTGGTGCGTTCTTCTGCGGACTGGGATGTCAGCGAGTAACATCCCGGCAGGTCAACCAACTGTATGGTCCAGTCTTCGTGCTCAATGTTGCGTTGCTTCTTGGCGACGGTTACCCGAGGGTAGTTGGCGACGGCATCCCGGAATCCGGTTAGGCTGTTGGAAAGAGATGTTTTGCCTGAGTTGGGATTACCGACCAGGGCGACAGTTACAACACGGGCTGTCACGGGTGCCTCACTGCTTGTTTCGGTGGCGACATTCATTGGTTGGTACTCCGGTCAATCCAGCCGAGCAAGTCGTTAATATTGGCCTCTGCCCACTATCTTCGATAAACAGTTTAAGTTGCCGCGATGCATAGGTAGTGGTCCAAGCGGTTTAGTTCCGAAGCTCAATGAAGATATTCTTGGCATCCTCATCGCGCAGGCTCAAGACGTAATCGAGGATATTGTAGGCACGCGGATCACCCATCGGTGAGCTGTGGTCCACCGTAATCTTACTGCCACTAATTATGCCCATGGATGCCAGCCGGCTCTTCATCGCATGAGAGCCATCAATTTTATGAATCATCGCATCCTGCGATTTTTTCAGATCCGCAAGGCTCAATAAATCTGGTTTACTCAAAGTCCTATCTCCATAACCATCAATGATAGTGGTATCTCCTGACTGGGCTCTTCACCACGGCTCCAGTTTTTAAGTCAGGTCGAACCTGGTTGATCTGCCAGATATCGCCAGGGCAGGGTCACGATAGCTTAAACGCGTTTACAGAGGCTTTCTTTCTCAGCACAGATCTTCCAAGGCTATAGGGCTAGACTATACTCGCTATGCTGTAAATGCAAATGAGAATGGTTACTAATTAGATAATTATTTGATGTACGTCAATTTCGGTGCAGGTATTTCCCCATTTGATGGGAAACGGGCATGTCCTGCCCGTTGAGTTATGTCGATGGCTTCAACACCGCAAGTAAAGCCAGGGCCCTCAAAATGCCAGCATCCTCACTATTTGACAGCGAGTAAACACAGGACTATAGCCTCACTTTGCTGACTCGCTGCTTGAATTTAGCTACTGCTAATCAGGACCTTCGGCACCTCGATGGTCTTGGCACGCAGATACTCGCACAGTGTTTTGGCCTGACCATCAATACGGTTGTTAGAGGAAACGCCATCCTTGAGAATATCGTGGATATAGAAATTCAGTGCTTTTAAGTTGGGGATTTCATATCGCTCGATGTCGTATTCGGCTAAGTCGGGCAGCAGCTTTTTGAGCTGCGCAATACTCAGATACTCAAACAGGAAGCTGTAGGCGGCATCGGTCTTTGCCCACACGCCGCAATTTGCGCAGCCGCCCTTGTCACCGGAGCGTGCACCAAATAGTTTGCCAAAAGGAACAGGGACCTCATCGCCAGCAGGGGCCTTGTCCAGCGTTACAGGCACTTCCTGGTAGTAGATCTCATCCAGGCCCAGGCGCTGGGTTGGCAGTATTTCCGTGACCGTATCGCCCATATGAAGTCGCTCCATTACCTGTTCACTGTCTATCAGGGCCGGCCAGTAGACAATGACCGGCTTGCCGTCACCCATGCTGTTGCCGCGCCCGGTATTGCCGGGGATCGTGGCGAGACCAAGCTCTGTGATTTTCGCGGAAAACAGCCTGCCGACCTTATTAGGATCACTTGAGGTCACACTGATGCGCAGGGCTGCGTGAGCAACCTCGTTTGACGCTGGATTTTCCTGGTCACTTCTGATGAGCTGTATCTCCGCCTCATCATACTGTTCCTGACCACCGAGGTTGTGAAATATCTGGTCGATAAAGAGCTCAGCTTTCTTTTCAATATCAAGACCCGTGAGCAGAATCTCAACACCATTTTTGAAGCCGCCAATTGTATTGATACATACCTTGTGGGTTGGTGGTGGGCTGCTGCCACGGCAACCGCTGACATAGACGCGGTCATCACCCACCTGTTCCAGGCTCATAGTGTCGAAATGGGCGATAACATCCGGGTTGTAATAGGCCGGTGTTGAGATTTCGTACAGCAACTGGGCTGTAATTGTACCGACCGAAATAAGGCCACCGGTTCCCGGGTGTTTTGTAATGGTAAAGCTGCCATCAGCTTCTATTTCAGCGATAGGGTAGCCGACGTTGCGAAAGCTAGGCACTTCCTCGAAAAATGAATAGTTGCCACCACAGCACTGGGCGCCGCATTCAATAATATGACCTGCGGCCAGGGCGCCGGCGAGTGCATCATAGTCATTGCGCTGCCAGTTGAATTTCCAGGCGGCAGGACCAATTACCACGGCGGCATCCGTAACCCTGGGGCATATGACGATATCAGCTCCCTGGTCCAGTGCTTCCTTGATTGCCCAGGCACCAAAGTAGGTGTTGGCAGTAACCACCTTATTGCTGGTATCCGACAGGGGTAGACCCTTGTCGATATTGGTGAACGTCTGGCCTTCGGTCTGGAGACGTTCAATATCCGGTATCAGGTCATCTCCATCTATATAGGCGACCTTGGCTGTTAAACCCTGCTCCTGCAGTATTTTTTCAACCTCATCCGCCATGCCCTTCGGGTTCAGGCCGCCGGCGTTGGAGACAATCTTGATGTTTCTCTCAAGGCAGGTGGCCATGACATCCTTGACCTGCTTTAAAAATGTTCCGACGTAACCCATGTGCTGACCACGGGACTGCTGCTGATTATAGAGAATGGTCATGGTGAGTTCGGCCAGGTAGTCACCTGTCAGTACATCGATCGGTCCGCCATCGACCATTTCCTTGGCCGCCGCGAGGCGATCGCCATAATAGCCGCTGCAATTACCTATTCTTATTGCGTTACTCATCATTCTGCTCCTTCAATATTGGTCCATACAGGCTGGCGTTTTTCCCTGAAGGCGGCCATACCTTCGGCGCCTTCATCGGACTTGAACATTCGCATACTCCACTCGCCGGTTTCCTTGAAGCCGTCCTCCCTGGACAGCTGCGGAATTCTACGAACAAGTTTTTTGCATTCCCTCACTGCATTTGGCCCACCAAGATTAATCATATCAATTTCTTCCTGTACCGCCTCTGTCAGTTTGTTAGATTCAACTGCTCGATGGGCGAATCCCATATCCACTGCCTGCTGGCCAGTAAACCTTTCACCCGTCAGGAAGAGTTTCATGCCATGGTGTGTGCCGAGTTTAGGCAGGCAGACCACGGAGATGACGGCTGGAATTACGCCGATTCTTACTTCGCTGAAACTTAGCTGTACGTCTGCCGCAGTGATGACAATGTCTGATGCGCCTACCAGGCCGAGTCCACCTGCAAAAGCAGCGCCGTTGATGGCGGCAATTACGGGCTTGTCGCTGTCCATGATTGCCGTCAGCACGTCTGTATAGGGCACGGCTCGACCGCCACCATCAATTGTCTGCCCCGGTGGACTTTTCAGGTCTGCGCCCGCGCAAAAAGCAGGCCCGGTGCCGGTGATCACAATGCTGCGCACCGTATCATCATCGTTAGCCGCTTGTAGGTGGTCGTACAGTTCATTGACCAGAATGGCTGAAAGGGCATTTCGATTTTTTGGCCGGTTCAGTGTGATCCAGGCCGCGCCGCTGCGCACCTCGTACAAGGTTGCCTCGGTTCCTGCTGCGTTTTCTGTCACAGTTATTCTCCCTCTTCCATTACAACCAGTGCTTCACCGTTAGCAACCTGATCGCCAACAACAACCAGAATGTCAGCGATAGTGCCATCCCGCGGCGCGGTTATCTGGTGCTCCATTTTCATTGCCTCCAGTACCAGCAATAGCTGACCCTTCTCAACTGAATCACCTGCCTTAACATTTATTGCCTGAACGTTGCCAGGCATCGGCGCTGCCAGTCCGCTATCCGCGTCTCCTTTTCCGGCAAGCGGGAACCTCGGCTGCTCCAGGAGTTCGATATCGCCTTCGGGGCCATGGACGAACCACCGGTCATCATGCATATCAAGCTGAAACCCCAGGCGCCTTCTGTTGATTTCGAAGTCGACTGCACCTTCACCTGCTGCAAATACAGATACAAGGTAATGCCTGTCGGCAATAGCGACATCAAGTTTGCCATCCCGCTGGACGCTGTATTGCACCAGGAGGTCCTCGTCCCTGAAGGAAAAGACCGTGGACTCGGGGGGCATGTGCGAATTTCGCCAGCCTCCTGGAATAGTGCCGAGTACACCTGCTTCGCTGCGTCGTTTCGCTCTTGATTCAACGACGATGGCAATCGCGGCCTGGTCGATCTGTTGGGTAGACTTTTCTCTGCTGCGTTCAGGGCGAACCTTGTCAATGAAATCAGTGGTTGTCGCGCCTGACAGGAATTCAGGTGTGCGCAGTGTTGCAACCAGGAAGTCCCGGTTGGTTTTTAGCCCTTGCAGGCGAGTCTGTTCAAGTGCCCGGGCGAGCCGAGACGCAGCCTCTCTGCGTGTGGGTGCATGGACTATGACCTTGGCAATCATGGGGTCAAACTCGACGCCTATTTCACTGCCGGACTCAATCCCTGAATCAAATCTTGCGTTGCCTGCGGTTGCCGGTTCCCAGCGATGTACTGTTCCGGGGGAAGGCAGGAAATCCTTCTCAGGATCCTCTGCATATAGTCTCGCTTCTATCGCGTGGCCATTGATCGCTAAATCATCCTGTGAGAAGTCGAGTTCACAGCCCTCGGCAATGCGGATTTGTTCACGGACAAGGTCAAGGCCAGTGATTTCTTCCGTCACGGGATGTTCAACCTGCAGCCTCGTATTAACTTCCAGGAACCAGAACTCATCTCCATCCAGAAGAAACTCGACGGTACCGGCGGAGCTATAGCCAATTTTTTTAGCTGCAGCAACGGCAGCCTTGCCCATCTGGTCCCGGAGTTCTTCGCTCACTGCAGATGAGGGTGCCTCCTCAATGATTTTCTGGTGCCGCCGCTGGATCGAACATTCACGCTCGAAACAATGAAGCAGGTTTCCATGATTGTCCCCCAGGATCTGGATTTCCACGTGGCGGGAAGCTGCCAACCAGCGTTCCAGAAACAATGTGTCATCACCAAAAGATGCGGCAGCTTCGCGCCGGGCAGAGATGATGGCATCATCGAGATCATCCGGTCCTTCGACAATACGCATGCCTCGACCGCCGCCACCAGCGGACGCCTTAACCAGCACTGGGTAACCGATTTCCTGGGCGGCATTTCCATGGTCCTCGTCTGATTTGAGTTCCTTTGCCGGCAATGTTGGAACCTTAGCCTCCTGCATCAGTTGCTTGGCCGACAACTTATCGCCCATCTGCACAATTGCATCCGGGGATGGCCCTATCCAGGCTATTCCGGCATCAGTAACCGCGCGTGCAAAGTCAGCATTTTCAGAAAGAAAGCCATAGCCGGGATGAACGGCATCGGCACCCGTGTCTTTACAGGCGGCTAAAATCTGCGCTGTATCAAGATAGGTTTCAGCGGAGGTTCTTCCGTTTAGGGGTATGGCAATGTCTGCCTCGGTGACGAACGGTGCCATAGCATCGGTTTCTGCATAGACTGAGACCGTGCTAATGCCCATGTCCCTTGCCGTGCGCATGATACGCCGCGCAATTTCACCGCGGTTGGCGACCAGCAGCCTGGTTATCACTTTGTTCTCGTTTACATTCGCCATGTGCCAAACTCCTTTGTCCCTTCAATCGGGCCGTTGTGGCAGGCTGATAAAGCCATTGCAATAATGATTCTGGTGTCCCGTGGGTCAATCATGCCGTCGTCTGAAACACGGGAAGTCGCGTATAGGCCTTTAGATCTTTCTTCTGCCCAGTATTCAGCAAATTCAGCTCTTTTTGCATCTGCTTCTTCATCAAACTCAAGGCCGCGTCGTTCGGCGGCGGCCCTGGTAACAATGGTCATAACGCCGGCCATCTGTTTTGGCCCCATGACCGCAATTTTTGCAGTCGGCCAGATAAAGGCAAAGCGGGTACCGAATGCGCGACCGCTCATACCATAGTTGCCAGCCCCGTAGGAGGCACCAACAATTATGGTGATGTGGGGTACGGTGGAGTTGGAAACCGCATTGATCATTTTTGAACCATTCTTAGTAATGCCGCCCTGTTCAAAATCAGTGCCCACGATATAACCTGTGATGTTGTGCAGGAAAAGCAGTGGCACATCAATCTGATTACAGAGCTGGATAAACTGCGCGGCCTTTTCTGATGATTCCGAGAACAGTGCGCCGTTGTTGCCGAGGATGCCGATGGGGTATCCATGGATTGAAGCCCAGCCACATATAAGCGTTGGCCCATATAATGGCTTGAATTCCTCAAACTTCGAGTCATCCACAATGCGGGCAACAACCTCGCGCATATCAAATGGCGTTTTCAGGTCCTTTGAAACAATGCCCAGCAGATCTTCCGGGTCGAAGCGGGGCTCTTCACAAGTGAGGGATGGTCCCGGTCCCTTCTTGCGCCAATTGAGGTGGGAGACGACCTCGCGGCACATGCGAATCCCATCCAACTCGTCATTGGCAAGATAGTCGCCAAGGCCGGAGATGGTTGTGTGCATGTCCGCACCACCGAGACTCTCGTCATCGGCATCTTCACCGGTGGCCATTTTCACGAGCGGCGGTCCGCCCAGGAACACCTTGGATTGATGCTTGATAAAAATATTGTAGTCACTCATGCCCGGCTGATACGCACCACCTGCCGTCGAAGCGCCAAATACGAGTGAAATAGTTGGGATTCGCAGTTTCGACAACTCAGTAATTTCGTAAAAGAGGCGACCCGATTCCGCGAAGTGTTCGCCCTCCCTTTGTATTGCTGCTTCCGGGTCTTCGTCAGCACTTCCGCGCAGGTCTGCTCCCGCTGACTCAACGAACTGAACATAGGGCAGGCGATTTTCGCGCGCGATTTCAAGACCGCGCATCAGTTTCTTGGCATTGAACTGGTTGAAGGCGCCGGCTCGAACGGAAGGGTCATGTCCCAGGATCAGGCATTCGACACCGCTGATGACGCCGATGCCGACGACGAAGCCGGAACCTACATTAAAGGGTGAACGCCAGGCCGCCAGTGGACTGATTTCAAGGAAGGGGGAATCCTTGTCCAGTACCAGGCTGATCCTCTCCCGAATAGGCATCTTATCGCGTGAGCGCAGTCGCGCCGTGGCTTCTTCACCACCGCCTTGTGCCGCTTCGGCATACAGGTCATCCAGCGTTGCCAGCATTTCCATCATGTCTGAGCGGTTCTGCTTGAAGCCTTCTGAGCGGGTATCCAGTTTGGATTCCAGTACAGGCATTTGTCCCTCCATCAATGAGTCTTGAGTTTGGCCATGTCAGCCAGGTAGCGAAGAATAGCAAATTAATTTGGCTATGAAGTGGATTCACGGGTACAGTCTGGGCAAATATTTGTTAACCATGAAATAGAAGAACAATAATCAAGTGAGTGAAGAGACCAACCAGCCCGGTTTTCCCCTTGCCCTGACGCCGGTTGTCCTGCTGATCATCATGCTGGGTACTTCTGTGGCGCTGTTCGGGGATTCGACCACAGGCGGCCCTGGCCAGATTGCGCTTCTGCTGGCGGGAATCACCGCCGGTATTATTGGAATCCGGCAGGGAATAGCCTGGGGAGAGCTCGAAAAGGCAACGGCAATAAGTATCAGCCGGGCCATGCCCGCTATCTTCATTCTTCTTATGGTTGGTGCCCTGGTGGGTGTGTGGATGCTGTCTGGAACGGTGCCATTTCTCATCTACTGGGGTTTGCAGGTTATCGCCCCTGAGATCTTTTATGTTGCGACCGTGGTGATCTGTTCCGTGGTCGCGATTTCTATCGGCAGTTCATGGACGACGGCGGGCACCGTTGGCGTCGCCCTTATCGGCATAGCGTCTGCGGCAGGTATGTCCGTAGAAATGACGGCTGGTGCGGTAATATCCGGTGCCTATTTTGGTGACAAATTGTCGCCGCTTTCAGATACAACCAATCTTGCTGCGGCCGTTGCTGAAACCGAGCTGTTTGTTCACATCCGCTACCTGATGTGGACTACCGTACCTGCAATAGCCTGTGCCCTTGTCTTCTTTGCGTTTGCCTCCGTCAGCGCAGCCGCGGAGCTGGATGAACAGCGAATTATCTCGATTTCAAATGCCATCAGCGAAAACTTCAACTTGTCCGCGTGGTTACTGTTACCGGTAGCAGTAACCCTTGGGATGGCTGTATTCCGTCAGCCGGCATTTCTTGCGCTGCTGGCAGGTACCCTGGTCGCTGCCGTCACTGGTTTATTGGCTCAGCCGGAAGTCATGGTGGGACAGGAAGGCGAAAGCCCGGCCTTGTCAGCGCTAAAGAATATCTGGTTAACGGCTGCAAATGGCTACGAGGCATCTACCGGACATGCAGACCTGGATAACCTGCTGTCCCGGGGTGGGATGGAAAGTATGATGTCGACCATTTGGCTGATATTAACCGCGATGTTTTTTGGCGGCATGATGGAGCGATCCGGATGCTTGCGGTCTATCGTAAGATACCTGGTGCTGGGTGTGGATAGCGGCAGCAGTCTCATGCGCCGCGCCGGCGTGACATCCCTCGGTACAAACCTGATTGCTTCAGATCAATACCTTTCCATCGTTCTGCCGGCCCAGATGTTCGCGGACAAATTCAGGGAAATGGAGTTGAAAACGAAGAACCTGTCTCGGGTGCTCGAAGACTACGGGACCACCACTTCGGCCCTGGTGCCGTGGAATACCTGCGGCGCCTTTATGGCGAGTACCCTTGGCGTCGGGACCCTTGCCTACCTGCCGTTTTGCATATTTAACCTGATGAGCCCGATTATTTCCTATAGCTACGCCCTGGCTAATTTCAAAGTTGAAGCAATAGGTGATGGGAACGATTAGCGTCGATCAATAAAGCTGTATTCTTTCCCCACCCACATGCATGACCGTTTGAAATCAATGAACTTGCTTTCATCTTCTACGGCGGCCTGATTGGCTGCGGCGGCCTCCCTGGTTCCCTTCCTGCTTTGGTCAATCCAGACTTCCGCGTGACCAAGGTAGGGGTCAATCTGCGTGCCCCGGCTTGCGCGCAAACCCTCATCCAGAGGATGGTCTGCCCGGTGGACCTGAACATATCGGAGCAGTCCTGATGCGGGTGCATGGGAGCGAATGATAGGGCCATGATTGGTCAGCCAGTAGCGGCGGACTTCCTGCTCATCCATTGAGGCGATATGGCGCAGCGGGAAATGTATTTTTACGATACTGCTCTTTGGGTGGGCGATGATATTTTCGGGGCTTGGGTTTACCTGAGGGTACTCATAAGCGAAGTAGAGTGGAGAGTTGGGCAGGTCGATAAATTTCTGTTCATCCGCCAGCAGGGCCGCGCTCGCTGCGATGCCTTGATCACTTTGCATTGCATCAAGTAAGGATGTTTCGTTCTCCCACCAGAGCTCCGCAACACCGTCGTAGATGGGTTCCATTTCACCGCCCCGGGCCTGGTTCATGGCATCGTTAAGTGGATCTTCGATGGTGTGCACCTGCACGTAACGTTGAATATTCAAGTCGGATGAAAAGCTGGCGACCAGTGGGCCATGCTGATCTCTCCAGTAGGATTGAAATTCATCCAGTGAACTGCCCGCCTGGCGACGGAGATAATATGTTAGTCGAATCATGGTGTTTTACCTTTGTTGATACCTAAACTGGAGATTCCTGGGCAAGCTTTATGTGCCGGTTCAAAACGGCTCAGAGATCCCGGTGATCGTGTCGCCCTCGACGATCACATCCATTGGACCCTGTGCAAGGGCGCTGATACTGCTGATGACTGTTGCGCCACGGATAACAAGTCTGCTGAAAGGGCCCGAGCCTTCTCCCTTTATGCGCCTGGGGACTGGAAGGGGCAGGTCAATGCCGTATTTCTGCATTAATTCCGGACCCGCTTCCCCTGGTTCGCCAGCGATCAGCGATGCTGAAAACAGCAGCGCTGAAAGGCTTGTCGTCAGGAATTTCAGGAATTCAACTTTTATTGCTATGCGCATATTCCATGTCCAAGTTCTGCAACATGATAATCATACCGCTTTGGCGTTGGGTCAATTGAAATTGTAAGGATTTTTGCCTGAATCCGTGATTTGGTGCAACGATATTTTTCCAGGCGTGCTACTTACTAAAAAACTGAGGCTGGGTACTGGTATTCCGGTACCACGCATCCGTGATAGTCTTTCGCCCATAGGTTTTGTGACTGATTAAATAACAAAAAGGCGAATTACTATGAATCTCAAGAGTCTTCAATTTTTATCGCTCTGTATCCTGTTTTTTGCGGTGGGTTGTGATGAACCTGCTAAGCCTGCCAAGACACCTGTCAGGATCGAGGTGCCACCGGTGCCAGAAGCAGAACCATCACCGCCACCAGCCTTTGAAACGCTGTTAAGCGGTTCCGCCCGAGCGAGCGCTGACAGGGAACGGGATGCAGGGAGAAAACCTGCAGAGGTGATTGCCTACTTCGGCGTGAAGTCGGGGATGACGGTAATTGATTTGCTTACGGCAAACGGCTATTACACCGAGGTTCTCTCCCTGCGAGTTGGTGATGAAGGCAAGGTGTACGCCCACAATACCGCCTTTATGCTTAGTTTTAGGGATGGTGCTAACGACAAGGCTATGTCTGAAAGGCTGGAAGGTGGTCGGCTCGCCAATGTTGAGCGGTTGGATCGGGAGTTGACTGATCTCGGCCTGGCCGAGGGTTCGGTGGATTTTGCGATAACGGCTATGAATTTTCACGACTTTTACTATAACGGTGGCAGTGACGCAGTACAGGGAATACTGGCTGCAGTAAAGGCGATCCTGAAACCCGGCGGCGTGCTTGGCATCATTGATCATGTTGGTGTTGCAGGAGCTGATAACAGCAAGTTGCACCGGATTGAGCCGGAGATTGTAAGGGAAGAGGCTCAGAAGGCAGGGTTTGAGCTGGATGGTGAAAGTGACCTGTTGGCCAATCCGGAAGACAGTCACGATGCAAACGTATTTGGTGAGTTGCGCGGCAGAACAGACCGATTTCTGTTTCGTCTGAAAAAACCGGGCGAACAAGGCTAGGCTGATTGATGTTATGAAGCCAGGGTTCCTGCTCCTGCTATTTGGCCTGGCGATAGTCAGTTGTGCCGACAAGTCGGGTGATCTTTCTGAAGAGGAAGTACAGGCCATGCAGTCAGTCTTTGATTCGGCCGAGCAGACGCCGGCGGTTATGGAGAGGTGGGCTCGCAGTTGTGCGCTCTGTCATATCAATGGGGAAGGAGGTGCGCCACAGATGGGTGATGCGGCTGCATGGGGGCCGCGAATTGCCAAGGGAAATGCCTGGTTGCTGACTCATACGCTTGAGGGCTTCAATAGAATGCCGCCGCTGGGATACTGCATAGACTGTGATGAATATGACTATGCTGCCATGATCAAGATGATGGCTGGACCCAACAAATGATTACGCGAAGACGGTTTCTTGCCGGTTCGATGCTAGCCAGCCTGTCCGGATATTATACGAGCATGGCAAGTGCCCTGGATCGGCTAGTGCCCTGGCGGAACTGGTCTGGTGCCCTCATTGCGCATCCCAGGGCGAGGCTGGCTCCCTCGAGTGAAGATCAACTTGTTGATCAAATAAAGGGTTCCACTGGCGCTATTCGGCCCGTTGGTGCAGGGCATTCATTTACAGCACTGGTGCCAACTGACGGTAACCTGGTGGTGATGGATAAAATGAGTGGACTCATTTCACACAATGAGCAGGCGAACGAGGCGACTCTCTGGGCGGGAACAAGGCTTGCTGACAGTGGTCCCATGCTGGACAAGATTAGCCAGGCTATGTTCAACCTGCCAGATATAGATCGTCAGACCCTGGCGGGAGCAATTGCGACATCAACCCATGGCACCGGCAGGGATCTGAAATCACTGTCAGGTTATGTTACTGGTTTGAGATTGGTGACTCCATCGGGGGAAGTCCTTGATCTGGATGAGAACAATAATTCAGATCTTTTCCATGCGGCAAGAGTTTCGTTTGGCGCGTTCGGTATTATCACGCGAATCCGTTTCAGGACTCGTGAACCCTTTCGTTTGCGAACCCAGACCTGGGCTGAAAAAACAGAAGATGTGCTGGAGAAGTTTGATCAGTCAATTGAAGATCATCAGCACTACGAAATGATGCCACTGGTTCATTCCGACTACAGCCTGGTCGTCGCCCATACAGAAACAGATGAACCCCTGCAGACACTAGTGGAAGAAGAAGATGGTGGAGAGTTCATCTCCATGGTGGCGGCAACACCAGTCATGTTGCGAAAGGCGCTGATTCATACACTTGCCGGTCTACAAGACCCGACCGAGGTCGTCAGTGAGTCGTTTAATGCATTAACCAACCTGAGGCACGATCGATTCAATGAAATGGAATATTCAATTCCCGTGGCATCAGGTCCGGATTGCCTTCGTGAAATCCTGGCGACCATAAAGCGGGAATCGATAGATGTAGCCATACCGCTTGAATACAGAATTATAGGTGGTGATGACGCCTGGCTCAGCATGTTTGTAGGGGGTCCCAGGGTATCGATTTCTGTACACAGAATGGCTTCCCAGGATTACCGGCCACTTTTTAACCGGATTGAGCCCATCTTCTGGAAATATGGCGGGCGTCCTCACTGGGGGAAGGTTCATACGCTTGGCTATGACCGCCTAAGAGAACTTTATCCAAAATATGATGACTTCGTTGCGCTGCAGGCCTCCCTTGACCCGCAAGGAAGAATGTTGAATGACCACTTAAAGTACCTGTTGGGAAGGTAGGTTTTCAATGAGCTGGCAGTCCCAACCATTGAATAAGAGAATTGTTGCGTTTGATAAGGAGCTTATACACGCGGGTAACAAGGGTCTTGCTATAGATCACGAAGAAGTCGCTGTCGAGGTTGATGCGCTGATGGCGACGATGACACTTTCGCAAAAGATCAACCAACTTCATGGGCTTCAGCCTGCCTCTATTGATGGCTTTTACTATGCCGGAGGGGATGAAGAGCTGGGGCTGGCACCCTACAAGATGGTGGACGGGCCGCGAGGCGCCCGTGCGGGGATGGCTACTGCATTTCCCGTTGCCATCGGCAGGGCGGCGACATTTGATGTTGAACTTGAACGTCGTGTGGGCCTTGCCATGGGGCTTGAGGTCGCGGCAAAGGGCGGCAATGTAATCCTGGCACCAACTATAAACCTGCTCCGTCACCCGGGCTGGGGGCGCGCCCAGGAAACCTATTCAGAGGATCCCTGGCACATGGGGGCCATGGCGGTTGCTTTCATCAGCGGTGCCCAGAATCATGTATTGACCAGCCCAAAACACTTCGCATTGAATAACCTTGAGATTACGCGATTTGATCTCAGTGCCAATATCGATGTGCGCTCTCTACATGAAGTCTATCTCCCACACTTCAAGCGCAGTATTCAGGAAGCAGCAGCAGCGTCTGTCATGAGCGCCTATAACAAGATGAACGATGTTTATTGTGGGGAGCACCCCATCCTGCTAACGGACATATTAAGGGATGACTGGGGATTTACTGGGTTCGTCGAATCGGACTGGTTTCTCGGAACGCGGTCGACAGCTGCGGCAATCGATGCTGGTATGGACATTGAAATGCCGAGCACCCATTGGTACAGCGAAGAGAATATCAATGAGGCGTTGGCCAGCGGTGAGCTTAATGAGGAGGCTATCCATCGTAATGCCCGGCGGGTCGTTTATCAGAACGTTGCATGGCAAATTGCTGATATGGAAGTGCCCGATGAACGGGTGGTTGAGTGTGAAGAGCATATTGCACTGGCACGCGAGGTGGCGGAGAAATCCTTTGTGCTGCTGAAGAACGACAAGATTCTTCCCCTTGAGGATACTCCCGGCTTGAAGGTCGCACTTGTAGGGGATCTAGCCGATACCGTTAATCTCGGTGACAGGGGCAGCAGTTTTGTGACTTCAAGTGAAGTCTCGACGCCGCTGTCCGGCCTGCAAGCGTTTATCAAACATGCATCGCTTCACTATTTCAGGTCCGATGATGACCTCACTCGGCTCGGGGAATTTGATATCTGCATCGTCGTTGCTGGGTTGACTTATGTGGAAGAGGGTGAATTTATCCCGACCCAGCAGCAGGAGGTGGAAGAAGGTGAACTTGCGCGCGGAGGTGATCGTGAGACCTTTGCACTGCCTGATCATCAGCGTTTCCTGATTGACACGGTGGCTGGTGTTGCAAAGAAGACCATTGTCTTGCTGGAAGGCGGCAGTGCTATCCAGGTGACTGACTGGCTGGATAAGGTTGATGCACTGTTAATGCTCTGGTATCCAGGTAGGGAAGGCGGGCATGCCATTGCCAACGTATTGTTTGGTAACTGTTCACCCAGTGGCAAACTACCGGTTTCTTTTCCCCGGTCCATGGACCAACTGATGCCGTGGGATGTCAATTCACTTTCGGTGGATCACAGCCTGCTCCACGGCTATCGATTACTCGATCATCAGGACCAGGAACCGGCATTTCCGTTTGGATTCGGCATGAGTTATACGACCTTTGACCTGGATGGTCTGCAGATTGAAAGGACCGCTGATCACTTCAATGTTACAGTAAGCGTCACGAACACGGGCACTGTCTCAGGGGTGGAGATTGTCCAGCTGTATGTTTCCTGTACTGATTCGACAGTATTCCGTGTACCGAAAGAACTCAAAGGCTTCGGCCGGGCGGAACTGGAAGCGGGTGAGACCGCTGACCTTGAAATGAATTTAGGTGACGAAGACCTGCGTTATTATGATCCTGAGCAAAATGGCTGGGTACTTGAGTCCTGTTCCTATGACCTGCAGTTGGGCGTATCTTCGAGGGATCTGCCCTTATCTTCGGGCTGGCTATTTGATGGAGTGGAGTGGCAACCTGTATGACTCGTACAACTCGAACCCGTTCAGGTATTAACCTGAAATCTAACTACAGGCCTGATGAGGGTGCCAGTGAGACACTAAAAAATGATTACCAGGATAACCTGGGTGATCCTGGCAGCTATCCTTATACCAGGGGGACACGTGATAACCCTGGCGGAGGCTGGATTCAGCGCGAATTGTCAGGTGAAGGCGATGCCAGGCGATCTAACGCCCAGTTTAAGTATCTTCTCGAACAGGGGCAATCGGGTGTTGATATTATCGGTGACAGTCCGACCCAGTCCTTGATGGATCCCGACCATCCGCTGGCAAAGTATGTCATTGGCACCCAGGGTGTTTCCCTGTGCTGCCATGATGACTACCGTGAACTGTTCGATGAGATCCCCATAGATGAAATCTCAATATCCAGTTCAGGTCCTCCCATGTTTACTGTCGCCAGCCTTTATCTGCTGGCGAAGGAGCGCGGTATTTCGCCTGCAAGTGTGCGTGGTTCTGTACTTCAGTTTCCTTTTTATGCCGAGTATTGCGGTTATGCCTATAAGATGCCGTTCGAGCTTCACCTGCGGATGACCTGTGACATCATTGAGTTCTGCAGTCAGGAAATGCCAAAGTTTCACGGGTTTTTAGAAGACAGCTATTTCTTTAGTGAGGCGGGTCTTAATGCCGTAGAAGAGGCTGCCCTCGCCTTTGTTGAGATCAGGCATGTGGTCCGCACCCTGCTGAACCGCGGACTGGATATCGACAGTTTTGCTCCGCGAATCGCTATTCTGGTGAACTGTTCCATGGATTTTTATGAGGAAATAGCAAAGATTCGGGCTATGCGTAGGATTTTTGCGCGCATGATAAAGGAAGAGTTCGGGGCTAAGGATCCTCGGTCCATGGCGGTTGTCATAGCATGTCATACTTCCGGACTATCTTTGACAACCGAACAACCTGCCAACAATATTGTTAGAGGTGCGGTGCAAACGGTTGCACTGGGTCTCGCTGGAATACAGGCGCTGGAAATTTCCACGTTTGATGAAGGCTTCAGAACGCCGAGCAAGGAGGCGCATCTCGTTGGTCTGCGTACTCAGCAGATAGTGGATCTTGAAGCAAACATTACCAGGGTGCAGGATCCATTTGGCGGCTCCTGGTTCATGGAATCACTGACCGACCAGGTTGAAGAGAAGGTTCTGGCCATGATTACGGATATTGAATCCCGGGGCGATCCAGCGGATCTGGTCACGGGTGGTTACTTCAAGCAGTTTTTTCAAGGTGCCATGAGCCGTTATCACCAGAACGTGAGTTCTGGAGAGGTCACCAAGGTTGGGCTTAATGTTCTGCAGGTGCCGGAGGATGAGGACACGCTGCTGCGGGATGTCAGTGAAGCCAAATTTGAGCCTTTGCTTGAACGTGCCGAACAACTTGGAGTCTTTAAGGCGTCGAGGGATCAGTCGGCAGTTCGTGAAAGCCTGTTAGCAGTGTTCAAGGTGACTTCTTCCGATGAAAATATCATGGAAGCGGTCATTAGCGCAGTTGAAACTGGTGCCACCATGGGTGAAATCGTCGGCGTTATGCGTGAAGCGAGCGGCACGCCTTATGATCCCTATGGCCACCTGACATCACCAATTGAGGGGTAACGTGAATAATATTCGAATCTTGATCGGCATCCTCGGCATGGATCAACATGAAGTTGCCGCTGTGGGCATAGCCAAGATGCTCAGGGACAATGGCATGGAAGTTATTTATGCCGGTTGTTTCAATACGCCTGAGACGATCCTGCAGGCTGCAATAGAAGAAGATGTCGATGTTATAGGTATTAGCAGCCACTCCTGGGAGTACCTTTACTATATGCCGGAGCTGATGGAAATGCTGCAAAAGGAAGCCAGTCCAATACCGGTGGTCGTTGGCGGGTCGGTTATAACCGCGAAGGATAAAGCGGCTCTGGGGGAGATAGGTGTTGCGGCTGTCTTTGGCTCGGGCACCAGCGACGCGAAAATCATCGGCAGCATTCAGAAACTGGCTGACCGCTAGATTCAAACCTGAATATGAATGCACTATTGGAGAAATTGACCAGCGGTGATGTTCGCAGTGCTGCCCGGCTGATTCGCATGATTGATGATAATCAACCGGCGGCATGGGATGCCCTGAAACAGTTATTTCCCCATACCCGGCGGGCCAGGGTGATCGGTGTTACCGGGCCGCCAGGTGCCGGCAAAAGTACCCTGACAAGTTGCCTTATTGAAAGCGCCAGACAACGGTCGATGTCCGTTGGAGTGCTGGCGGTTGATCCGAGCAGCCCCATGTCGGGGGGCGCCATCCTGGGGACCGAATTCGAATGAATCGCCATACCCTGGACGAGGAAGTATTCATTCGTTCACTTGCCAGTCGAGGACATTTTGGCGGTATCACACCTGCGACAAGGGGTGCTATCCGGGTGCTGGACGCGATGGGTAAGGATGTCATCATCGTGGAAACCGTGGGTGTGGGCCAGGATGAGGTGGATATCGCAAGGCTCGCCGATACCACGGTAATTGTCTGGGTACCGGGGCTTGGTGATGACATACAGGCCATGAAGGCGGGCATCCTGGAGGTGGCTGATATCTTTGTCGTCAACAAGGCTGAACATCCTGATACTGAAGCAACCAGTAACTACCTGAGATCGGTATTTAAGCAGGAAAAAAACACCTCCGGGATCCCCCGGGACTGGATGCCACCGGTTGTGGAAACCGTGGCGACCAAGAGCAAGGGAATTGACGACTTGTGGGATGTACTGGATCGGCACCGAGAATACACAGCCGGGGCATCAGATTATTTTGTTTCTCGAAAACGCAAAGCCTGCAGGGTAGAACTGGAGAATTTCGTTCACCAGGGACTGAGTGAAAAATTCAGCACACGGTTTGCTGCTAATGGCTTGCTGGACGAACAGGCCGCACTGATTACCAGTGGTGAGGCTGATATCTATGCGGTGGCCGAGAGGCTGCTAGCGGAAATAAGATGAGGTCTGTTCTCGGCCTGGCATTCTAGTGCTCGCTCATTGTTAACTGATGAATTGGAACTAATTCGCCAAACCGTCCGTGATGTTTACAATAGCCTTTAGTAACACATCGGATTGAATAGTCTGGTACCTAACCTTCTGTGGCGTCGGCCATCCCTGGGCTCGGCGCCCCCGCCGTTCCCGCGTCTCGGCGACCCCGTCCTTCCCTGGCGCTAGCCACGTCAGGTCAGATACCAGACTATTCAACCCTAACTACTGGAATTCGTCGAAGTGATGGTGGTTAATTTCAAATTGGTAGAGGATAACAATGAGATTTATGAAAATACTAAAATTTATACTTGGGTTGGGATTCTCGGCCAGCTTGGTTGCTGCCCCGGAAGTGGGTGATGTTGCACCGGATTTTTCCCTGCAGGGGTCCGATGGAAAAACCTACTCCATCGCTCAGTTCAGGGGT
>Ga0187833_10001695_pt1 | contig 24767 bp, 22 predicted proteins | sample ETNtaG_37_FD_167968 | JGI IMG/M metagenome (GOLD analysis project Ga0187833, IMG submission 167968) | Marine microbial and viral communities from oxygen minimum zone, Eastern Pacific Ocean - ETNP2014_SV_400_PacBio MetaG (Illumina Assembly) | ecosystem: Environmental > Aquatic > Marine > Hypoxic...
CGTTAATAGAAACCCTATATCCTGTTTGTGCAGACCTTCGGTGATCTGGTCACCTTTCATCCCCATATCCATGCCCTGGTAGCGGACGGGGTATTTGTTGAATCTGGGACGTTCCGGGTTCTGCCGCTGATACCAACAGTCTTGCTGGCAGAACCGTTGCGCCATGCAGTACTGGATTACCTGGTTGAAGACGAGGCCATCACCGAGGAGTTTGCCCACCGGCTCCTTTCCTGGAAGCACTCAGGATTTTCTGTTGATAACACAGTCGGTGTTGGTGCCAACGATCCGCAAGGCCGCCGCCAGCTGGCCCGCTATATGATCCGCAATCCGTTTTCGCTTAAGAAGATGGAGTACCGGGCGCAGCAGGGCATGGTGGTCTATCGCAGTCGGCACTATGCCACCATGCCCTGCTGCGTGAGGGGCTACTGATGGCTTATCTGCCGGCTCTGACCCAAGGTCTACCGGCACCGTTCAGGGACTGGGAGGTCATCGAGATCACCGAACAGGAATGCCTTACGCTGGCTACGGTGGGCATCAGTCTGGACTCCCAGCGTTATATGATCAACCACCGACATAATCGAATCATGGAGGAGTTGGACAAACGTGGTATTGAGCCGATCCCGCTTGAAACGGAACACATTTCTTTCTGGGGTGGTGATATTCGCTGCTCGACACTACCTATCGTTCGCGACCCTCCAGACGGAGTACCGCTTGTCTGATATTAAGGCTGACAGCACTAATACGCATCATCTTGGCCTCCTGAATAGGCTTGCCGGCAATTGAGACATATTTTTCAAGGAACACCCCATCTTGATTAGACAACTAGTCCATCAAACTTTGACTGCCAGATTTACCAATGACTATAATTTCTTGTTCGAAACTCCCAGGCAGGACAGCTTGTAACTCTTCCTTGGACTCGATCAGTTTCGTTCTCACTATTTCACCGACCTCTGACTTGCTTAGCCCGTCTGTAATATTCGAAAAATCCAAACACTATTCAAAGGATCATGGCTTATTGGGTTCCGGCCTACAGGCAATCAGGTTGGTGGCCAGCAGTGACATGACCACGGTGTTCTCCTGATTGAGCACCTCTATCTGTGTGCGCAAGACGCCCCGGTCCGGCTTGGAGCGTGAGGCCCTTGCTTCAACTACCCGGGCCCGCACAGATAGAGCATCCCCCGGTCGGACTGGCGCCAGCCAGCGCAGCTCATCTACCCCCGGGGATGAAAGACTCGCAACATGCGAGATATAGTTGTCGACCAATAGTCGCATCGTCAAAGCGGCGGTATGCCAGCCACTCGCGATAAGGCCTCCGAAAACGGACTGTGTCGCGGCGGCCGGGTCCACGTGAAATGCTTGAGGGTCGTAGCGGCGAGCAAAGGCCATGACCTCCTCACGCTCTACGATTACGGGACCGCATTCGAGTACTTCACCTTCCCGGTAATCTTCAAAGTAGCGCTCATTGAGCGGGATGTTGTGTAAGTCGGTCATGCTGTTATCCACAGGTTAATTCTCTTAAAGTCGGCCTCGAGCAAGACCAAGAAGGGTATTGCGCATCAGGCAGTAACACCGCTTTAGTGAAGAATGCTGTAGGTGGTGGTGTCGGCGACAAAGCAGAGAGGTTATGCCGATACGGAGGTGGAGTTGTGTTGGGCCCCAATGAAAAAAAATATACCGAGCCAAAACATTATGCGCAAGCCAAAGGCGGGGGCACATTCCGGTGCCCCAAATGGATGAAGTCGACCTCTTCATAACTAATCGAAGTAAAAAAGGCACGTTCAAAGACCACTATTCATCAGGGGACTGGCCATACAAAACTACCCCGTCGGGCTGTTCCGTGCAGTACCAGTGCACCCAGATGTAAGCGTGCTGAAAAAGCACAACTGCCAGCGCCGCCTGTGAACCCAGCAGCAGGGCTATACCCCACAGGCCGATAAACACAAAACTGTACATCGCATTAGAGCTGTATTTGAATGCACCCTCACGCACCATGGGCATGGCACGATAACGCTCAAAAAAGTGATCGCCGCCAAGCGCGCGGGCAAAGCCAAAATATTTCTTCACCGAGTGCATCGTCCATAGCGCAGGCACAAGAAACAGTGCACCGATCACGCTTAGCGTTAATCCGTGAGTCGCCAGACTATTGGTATCAGCTAACCCAACAGCCACCACCAGCAAGGGCCGCAAGATTAATAACGGGAAAAAGATTACACCCCAGACAATGAATCCCGCATCACCAAAAAGGCGCGTTAGCAGGCCATAACAAAGCTGTGCACGCCACAACAGTGCCACTGCGATCTGCTGGATAACAGGCACACCCAGCGCCGCGATAAACCACGATCTGTCAGTAATGCCCAGCCAGGTACCATCTTCCAGATGGTTCCCAGCTATCATCCAGGCGCCGGGCAACAACGCACCAAGCATAAGCAGGTGTCGAACCTGGCCGTGCCACATGTGGCCGGCAGGAACTGTTACCATCAGTGGGTCAGAATTGCGATCCATGAGCCTAAGCCTAGGCGTTCAGTATATCCTCAGATACAGTTCATAATGTAGCGTTTAAGGTCAGCCCAAGGGCGGGCTGGGATTTCACCCGACCAAAGGAGTCACCCACCCGGTGAGCCAAGCCACACCGACCGACCGGCTGTATGCCATTGTTGAACAAGGACTGTGCATTGGCTGCGGAATCTGTCAGGGCATAGCAGGTGCCGATACGGTGCGCTGTACCGCCACCCAAAGCGGCTACGAACAACCGGTTGTTATCGGTGATCTTGATCACGCAACCGTTGATCGTATTTACGATACCTGTCCGGGTACCCGTGTTGGCGGTCTACCACTACAGCTGGTTGATTCGGATGCGCAACTTGATCCGATGTGGGGGGTCTGGAAGCGCATGGTACGTGCCTGGGCTGGCGATCCGATGGTGCGTCACAAAGCCGCCACCGCAGGCGTGCTGACCGCGCTGGCCGGCTACCTACTGGACACCGGCCGGGTCGAATTCGTATTGCACGCCAAGGCATCTACCAAAAGGCCCACCTTTGGTGAACGCCACCTGAGTTTTTCGCAATCCGATGTACTGACAGCTACCGGCTCGCGCTACGGACCAACAGCACCTTTAATAGATATAGACGCCGTGCTCGACCGCAACCCGCGCCGCAAGAATAATCAGGAGTCAGACTAGAGCGCCCGTGGACCAGTTCGTTTCTGGCCTGGCAGATGGTCAGTCTTGTGCTGAACTCAGCGACTACTTAAGCCCCAAATACAACAGGCTCGGATAATTTTGCGGCAAGCCCTAAGAGGTTGGAGAGTCTGGCCTTTGTTTTTCTCCATGGGGGTGTGTAACCGACAACATCGGTTGCTAGAATGGCCGCGATTTTGCGCTCAACTTTTTCGTCAGCCATCGCCGTAAATCCTCACACCTACTATACTGTACCGTCTTGGACTGGCAGGATTCTTTGAGGCCGGTGCAACAACGGAAGGGTCGATTCGCTCAAACATGGCTCAAATCTAGCTTCCTCTTACCGATGCCCTAAGTCATATTGCAGTCGAGCTAATCAATCTTTTTACGGATCACGAAATGACCGAACAATCAAACCGCAGAGGTCGCCGGCCCAGCGCTGGCCGCAAAGCCCGCACCAAAAAACGCATGTCAGGCGGCGCCAATCGTGCAATCCGGCCGGGCATGCATGGAGGTCAGTATCGTCCGCTGAGCGAGACGGACATGGGCAAGATTCATAGCGGCGCGCTCGAGATTCTTGCAACCACTGGCATCGGTGAACCCTTACCCGAGCTATTGGACATTGTCTTGCCGCTGGGCTGCTACCTGAATGACCATGGGCGACTGTGCTTCCCAAAAGCCATGATTGAAGATCTAATTGCTGGGGCAGCGCGCGAATATACCGTCTTCGCCCGAGGATCGCGTGCCGGAAAAGACGACATCCACTGCAATGGCAACCGGGTCTATTTCTCGAACTCCGGCAGTGCGGTGACCACACTCGATGCCGAGGCCAGAACGTATCGTGCCTCGACTATTTTGGATCTGTACGACTTCACCCGCCTGGTGGACCGTCTTGACAACATCCATATGTGTGGGGATACCGTGATCGGTACCGACGTACCCGATGACTACGAGCATGATATGACAATGGTTTATGCGCTCCTGGCTGGAACCGAAAAACCGCTGTGCCTGTCATTTCGTAATCGGCAACATATTACCCCGGCAATTGAACTCTTCGATCTGGCCTCGGGCGGTGAAGGCTCGTTCTGCAAGGCGCCCTCAGTCATATTTGGCGGTTGCCCAATTGTCTCGCCGCTGCGCTTTGGTCGCGAGAATCTGGAAGTCATGATCGATGCAACTCGCCTGGGCCTGGTGAGTGACATCGCCGTCGCGCCCCAATCTGGGGCTACTGCCCCGGCAACGCTGGCCGGTATCCTGGTCCAGGTGGTCGCTGAGACACTCGCGTGCCTTGCTGTGGTCAATCTGATTCGGCCCGGTTGTGCCATTACCTTTGCCACCTGGCCGTTTGTGACTGACCTGCGTACCGGGTCATTCAGCGGGGGCGGCGGCGAACAGGCTGTGCTGGCTGCATCGGCTATCCAGATGGGCAACTATTACAAACTGCCCAACAGTGTCGGCGCAGGGATGACTGACTCAAAGATCCCGGATGCGCAATATGGTTATGAGAAAGGGCTCACCATCGGGCTAGCCGCGCTTTCAGGCGCAAACCGGGTCTGCGAGGTTGGTGGAATGATGGGTAGCCTGATGGGCTGCAGTTTTGAATCCATGGTCATAGACAACGAAGCCGTAGGCATGATCCAGCGAACTATCCGTGGGATTGAAGTCTCTGACGAAACACTGTCAATCGACACCATTCACAAATGCACTCTAGACCCGGGCCACTTCCTCGGTAACGAGCAGACCTTGAGCGTAATGGAAAGCGAATACCTGTATCCCAAATTGATGGACCGCTCACCCAGTAGCCAATGGGAAGCCGAAGGCGCACCGGACCTCTTTGAGCGCAGCAAAAAAGTGAGCCGACAAATACTCGCCAGCCACTACCCGAACTATTTTGGCAGCCGGGCCGACGCAATCATCCGTGAGCGCTTTCCCATTCAAATATCCAGCGCTGACATGAGTGCAAACAGCCAGCGCTGGTGAATTGAACTCTACTCGGGTAGTGTTTCTCCCGAACCGCCGAAGTCGCTCGGAAAATCCTTGAACTTGGGCAGACCGTCTTTCATCGGCATGATCGTACTTTCGTAGTTCAAATGCAGCGCCGGCTTGAACTCCAGACCCTCGACCAACGAAGCATATACATCCACTACACCGAGGGGACCAACGTCGTGAAAGACATGCCCGCCACATTTTTTGCACCAGGCCCGCTGGTGACCTTCTGAACTGGCATAACTTTCGACCTGGTCCTCTCCTTTTGTAACTGTCATCTTGTCCGGTGGCCAGATCGCAAAGCCATTTACCGGACTGGCCGACCAGGCGCGACAATCCTTGCAATGACAGATCCCCATCGCAGCCGGTTCGCCCTCGACCTCAACTGAGATCGCCCCACACATACAATTCGCCGTATAAGTTGACATAAATCTCCCCTCCTTGTGTGCTGCTCATTTAGATATTGCGTACCGCAAAAAACTATATCATTGATATCAAAACATGCCAAGGGTACCGAGAAGCTATAACTGTTCGTTATCGCGCCTTTGATGTCGAAGAAAGTAGATTAGGTCGAAACATGGACAACACTACCCGACCCCCTGCTTACTAAGTGTCTATCGACAATGACTCCGAGTTGAGTCATACCAAGCCATCCAATGCCACGGCCCAGATGACAACCAGTACCGTCAGGACGCTGAGCCCACGCATCAGCCAACGCTCAGCCGGACGTCCACCTACTGCAGAAACTACCAGTGCGCCACCAGCACACCAAAGCGTATGAAAAATCACCTGCACAGCGAAAAAGGTGACGCTGATGATAATGACTTGCATAACCCAGGGCTGAGACGGGTTGGAAAAATGGGCATAGGCGAAAACCAGCATTGCCCAGGCCTTGGGATTAAGAGGGTGAACCAGTAATCCAGACCAGAAAGTCTCGGGGCGTTTGAGTTCGCGCCCTTTCATAATGAAACCGGACATTCGCAGCGCCAGCCACGCAAGATATGCGACACAGGCAATTTTCAGGGCGAGTAACACCATGGGATTTGCCGAAAGCAACTGCCACAAACCCAGGCCCAGCAACAAGTTGACAAACAACTTACCCAAAGTGACTCCAGCAACAAAGGGCAGACTTCTGCAAAAGCCGAAGTTCGCTCCCGACGTCATCAGCAGCATATTTGCCGGACCAGGCGTGCCCACCATAAATACGGCGAACAAAAAAAACGGTGCGTAATCCATTATCCCCCCTATGTCACTGTCAAGCAGTCCTCACAAGCCCGCTTGATTTCATAGTCAGGCCACCCCTGATGGCGTTTGAGCAGCGACCTTCATCCCGGGAAATTGCGCCACAGGTTAAGATTCCCACATGAATCAAACCTGCCTGCGATCACATTAGCATTATGCCGAACCAACCGGGCGCGCGGGTACAGGTCATTGACCGGGCCGCAGGACTGCTTGATGCGATCGCACGATATTCGGAGCCGGTCAGCCTCAAAGTGCTGATGGCCGAGACTGGCCTGCATGCAAGCACCGCTCATCGGATCCTTTCATCATTAGTGCAAAATGACCTGGTCGAAAAAGATCAGGACAATCTCTACCGACTTGGGCTAAGGCTGGTACAACTGGGCACCCGCTTGCACAGTAAACTGGACCTGCGCGCTATCGCCCTGCCCGTAATGGAACGTCTGCGCGACAGTTTTGGTGAAAGCGTTAATCTCAGCATTCGTGAAGGTGACCAGGTAGTCTATGTTGAGCGGGCCACACCTAACCGCATGATGCATGTCCATCAGGTCGTTGGGAGCCGCGCGCCGTTGCATGTTACTGCGGTAGGCAAATTGATGCTCGGCGCGGCCGGTGCCGGGGCCTGCTCGGCTTACGCCCGGCGCACAAATCTGCCAGCCTATACGGCCAATACCATCACCGTGCTTCCGCGCTTGCTTAAAGAGGTATCCAGTGCCCTGGAAAACGGTTATGCGCTGGATAATGAAGAAGCCGAAACCGGAGTAGGCTGTATCGGCGTGTTGCTGTATGACGGTGCCTCCCGGGTCGCGGCCGGTCTTTCGGTGTCGGCACCTATTGAACGCCGCGATATCAGGTGGGTAGAATCTCTGGTCAACGCCGGCAACGCCATATCACAATCGCTGGGGTTCAGGGCAGTAAAATCGCGCAAAGCGCCCTAAAGAAATAAACCATGTTTCTCGACTATTTCGCCTTGGTTCCTGCTCGTCCTTACCGGGCTGGTACTGTTCTACGGCGTTATTGTCATCCACGACATTCCCTACGAAATTGCGAAGCATCGCGACCATCCGCACTGCGATGCGATACATGTGGCCGGCTGGGTCAGTCTGTTTACGTTGCATATCTTATGGCCTTTCCTGTGGATTTGGGCCACGCGTAGCAGAAATACAGGCTCAACTCACAGCGGCTGAATTTAATCTTGAGGAGACCGTTGTACGAGCGCCTACTGATGGTTACGTGACCCAGCTAGCGTCACGCCCTGGCATGATGGCAGTACCATTACCGCTGCGACCGGTAATGGTGTTCGTACACGATGAAGAACGATACTTTTTGGTACATTTCGGCAAAACTCTGTCCAGCGCCTCAAGGCCGGTTACCAGGCGGAATTTTGTTCCGTTGCCCGTGTCGGTCTCTCTGGTTAACCCATAAGCAAACTACATTACCGTAACAGGAGTATTAACCAATCCCACATTGTGGAAGATTAATCCACCTTATAGAAATTTGTAGATAAAATCTGAAAACCAATTTCCCCATCGAATTCCCCCAATAGTTGAAGAGGACACCTTTGTGAATGGACGTACAACGGTCCACGGCCTTGCCGTAGACGACAACCTGCTGGCTCTGATCAACCACGAGGCATTGCCCGGCACAGGACTAGACACTGATGCCTTCTGGACTGGATTTGCCCAAATCATCGATGATCTTACCCCCCGCAACCGAGCACTACTCGCCCATCGGGAGGAACTGGAACTCGCCATCAATGACTGGCACCGCACACGGGTTGGCCAGCCCCATGATCCGGCGGCCTATCACGCCTTTCTTTCCAAGATCGGCTACCTTGTTCCCGAGGGAGCCGACTTTGCAGTGAGCACCGCGAACGTTGATGACGCGATCACAGTTATACCCGGACCGCAGCTGGTCGTACCGGTCAACAACGCGCGCTATGCCCTGAATGCGACCAACGCACGCTGGGGCTCTCTGTACGATGCCCTGTACGGGACAGATGTCATCAGTGACGAAGATGGTGCACTGCAAAGCGGCAACTACAACCCAGCTCGCGGCAGACGGGTAGTCGATTATGGCGACGATTTTCTAAACCGGGTGGCTCCACTTGATGGGCTTTCCCACGGCGACGCCACCTTGTACTTCATTGACAACGGCGAACTCAAAGCGCGACGCTCTGACGGAAGCGATACCGGCCTGGCAGATGCCGGGCAGTTCTCTGGGTACCGCGGCAATGTGGATGCACCTGGTGCCATACTGTTGCGACACCACCACCTGTATATCGAGATCGTGATTGACCGCGAGCACCTCATCGGTGCCCAGAGTCCCGCCGGGGTCAGCGACGTAATACTGGAATCGGCCATCACTGTCATTCAGGACTGCGAAGATTCAGTTGCCGCTGTAGATGGCCCTGACAAAACAGCGGTTTATCGCAACTGGCTGGGCCTAATGCAAGGCACGTTGTCCACAACGGTAAGCAAGGGCGGGCAAACCTTCGAACGCACTCTGAACCCGGACCGCGAGTACACCGCAACTGACGGCACCATATTCTCGCTACCGGGGCGGGCACTGATGCTGGTGCGCAATGTCGGCCACCTGATGACCAACCCTGCAATCCTCGACAGCGAAGGCAATGAAATCTTCGAAGGCATTATGGATGCTGTAGTGACCGGGCTTATTGCCCTGCACGACCTCAGCGGCGCCGGCCACCTGCGCAATTCGGACAAAGGCTCTATGTATGTGGTCAAACCGAAAATGCATGGCCCTGAGGAAACCGCCTTTGCGGTGAAACTCTTTGAACGTACCGAAACATTGCTTGGCATGGCGCCCGGGGCGATGAAAATCGGAATCATGGACGAAGAACGGCGTACGACCGTCAACCTCAAAGAATGCATCCGGGCCGCATCCGACCGTGTGATTTTCATCAACACCGGGTTTCTTGATCGCACCGGCGATGAGATTCACACCTCGATGGAAGCCGGCCCGATGATCCGCAAAGCCGACATGAAAGCCCAGCCCTGGATACGGGCCTATGAAGACTGGAACGTAGATGTAGGTCTCGCTTGTGGCTTGCCCGGACACGCCCAGATCGGCAAAGGCATGTGGGCCATGCCCGATGAAATGGCCGCCATGATGCAATCCAAAGGTGATCACCCCCGGGCCGGGGCCAACACGGCCTGGGTGCCCTCGCCCACGGCAGCCACGCTGCATGCGATGCACTACCATGAGACCGATGTGCTGTCTTGCCAGGCCGAACTGACAAACCGACCGCATGCCAGCCTGGACGATATCCTGACTATTCCCGTGTGTGAAGATCCGAACTGGTCGGGCGAGGACATTCAAGATGAAATCGACAACAACTGTCAGGGAATACTCGGCTACGTGGTCCGCTGGATCGATCAGGGCGTCGGTTGCTCCAAAGTACCTGATATCCGTGATGTCGGCCTAATGGAAGATCGCGCCACGTTGCGTATCTCAAGCCAGCATATCGCCAACTGGCTTCACCACGACATCGTTACCGAGGAGCAGGTCATGGCATCATTAAAGCGCATGGCAGCCGTTGTTGATCGGCAAAATGCCGATGACCCTGACTACCAGGCGATGATGCCCTCGTGTGACGGCGTTGCCTTCAAGGCAGCCTGCGATCTGATCTTTAATGGTCGGCAGGTTTGCAACGGTTATACCGAGCCACCTTTGCATCAGCGAAGATTAGAAAAAAAGCAGTGAATTAAGATAAACCGGCGCCAATTCGGGTAAGCATAGCCGCACCTACGAGCAGTAGCGCAAAAGCAATGAGTCGCCTCAGAGTCTCGCGTGACACGCGATGAGCGACACGAGCCCCAATAAATACTCCAACCGCCAGCATCACCGCGATACCAAAGCCCAACTCGAACTCGATATGGCCAAATGCCTGGTTACCTCCCGTTGCCAATAATGCAATTGGGATCTGAATAATCTGGCTTAGGCCTACAGCAGTCAGGCCTGGAAGTTTCAGCCAGATCAATATCGACACCAGCACCAGTGGGCCGCCCGTTCCGGTGATGGATGAAGCAAAACCTGTGGCTATGCCAATAACCAAGAGCAAAGCTGGGGCTAAAGAATTCCTTGCGCCAATATCTTCAGCCTGAGGGCGCAAGGCCTGCAACCCGGACAAGAAAACCAACAGCCCAATAATACCTTCGAGAATAGCGCCCGGCGTCAGCCAGACCGCCAGTGCACCCAAATAGGCTCCAGGCATTCCACCGAGACATAACCATAGGGCCATGCGCCACTGAATAGAGCCCCGCCGAGCATATTCGGCAGCGCCCACCGCCCCGCTGAAAAGGTAAGCAAACATCGCCGTAGCGATCGCTACATGAATCCCCAAATCAAGCCCATAGGTGAGCATTGGAACCAACAGGACGCCGCCTATCCCAATGGCACCAATAAGCACTCCAACAATGATCCCAATACTTGAGACAAGAATCATTGTCGCTATCGTCAGCATGGCCTCCTCCTCGCTTTAAAATTATGACTGCCAGCAGCCTGCTGTTCGCCCGTAGTTATGAGCGATCCTTAGGATCGACCATATAGGCTGTGCGGCATTATAGTCAGCCAATCAGAAGCACGCAGACCGTGGAAACTGCAATACTGCCAACAATTGGGAAATCAATAATGAGGGGTGTGAGAGGAAGTCAACCACTTGACGTTTGTCACGCTCCATCACTCAAGGCGCCAGGCAAATAAAGAAAACCCTGAGGCACTCAGTCCACCTCTAGTTCCACTTCGCGTCAGTGCAGTAAACCAATATGAATCGCTGAGTCACTCGATACGACTGTGACTACAGCCTAAACCGAACAAGCACGCTTCCCACTTTACTCGTTGATTTGCTATTCGGCGTCGGGCTAACGGCCCTTAGAATCAGTGATTGGGATTTTCCCCCGGTGCGAGGGTATCGTAAATGGTTGCACCGGTTTGTGCTGCATCGCTCGACTCACGCCGGATTGGCATATCGGCAAGTTGGCCAACCGTGATGGGTCGTATGGGCGGCCGGATTCGGTAGTGACCGATGTCGCCCACCGACATGTTATGCACCTGCGCCATCAAACGGCTGACAGTAGCGGCGCACTTGCGACCCATGCAAGGGCCCATGCCGCAACGGGTAAACGCCTTGGCCTGATTGGGCCCCATGCAGCCACGTGCCGCAACACTGCGGATCTCCCCCGCGGTAACCTCTTCGCAGCGACAGACGATGGTATCGTCATCGAGAGGCAACTGAAACTGCGAAGTCGGTGGAAAGTATCGATCCAGAAAACGCCGCAAACGGCGCTGGCGCTTCAACGCTGCGGGTTCAGGTAAAGGTTGTGTACTGTTGATGCCGCTCAACTGCCCGAGTACTTCATGGGCGACCCGCTCACCCTGCAGCATGGCCACCTCGGCACCTGCAATACCCACAGAGTCTCCCACCATGGATATGGATTCGCGGCTAGTCATACCAACGCCCCGGATGTCCGGAACCCAACATCCTTGAAGAGAATCAAAATGGTGCGCAATACCTGCTGACATCGACAGCCAGGTATTAGAAATCACTCCATCATGGACCAACAGCAGTGCCGTTGCCATATCGTACGAGCATCCCGCTGACTGGTAACTGACGGATCGCAACTGATCGTCACCTTTGGCTCTTAGGTCAGTCACGTGGGGGGTCACCTCGACCTGTCTTTTTACGCCGTGCATCCAGCGGCTGCCCTGGATCATGGCCCCCGGGCAGGCCAACAGCGCGTTCAACCCGAACAAGTACGTACCCCAGGATGCACTCGGCCGGGTATCCAGAATCGCCTGGGGCGTTATGCCCATACCAATCAACTGATTTGCATAGAGATAAAGCAGTGGACCGGTGCCAGCGAGCACCACATCTTTTTCCGGCAGTAACCCAGATGACTTGAGCAGGGTCTGCGCTGCCCCTACGGTCATTACTCCAGGCAAAGTCCAGCCCAAAAAGGGTGTTGGACGCTCCATCGCGCCAGTTGCCAGGATAATATGGCGCGGGTAAAGCATCTGCGCGTTGCCATTTTCCACCAGACCCAGCGCCAGTTCGGACTCCTGATCCGAGGTGATCTCCCATACCGAAGTGCCAGGGCGGTAATACGCTCCACTCTCTCTGAAACGCCTGGCCAACTTTATTCCAGCGCCGTAGCTGGCGCCCAGCGGGTTCAAATCTGATGGCCGCGTCGCATTGACTTTCTCTATTTCCCGGAATACCTGGCCACCAGGTGCCTGCTGCTCATCAAGCACGACAACATCAACGCCTTTGCCGGCAAGTACACAAGCCGCGGCCAAGCCAGCAGGCCCGGCTCCAACAATGGCTACCTCGCAGGTGGATCTAATATCGCTCATCCAATACTCCGATGGGAATCACGCCAGCACTTGTGATTAGAACTGTTCATAGCTGTTGCATCTGCACCCGCGCATCGGCAGCCGCAAGATCATCATCTCGTTCTAGCAGCAGGAGATGACCGGTACGCTGATAAAAATCCTGGTTACCCAGTTCCTCTTCGAGTACAGGCCATCGCCGGTAAGCCTGCCGCATTAAAGGCAGTTCCCGAAGATCGCGTCCATTGGCCCGGACGCCGCGACGCCCTGACCCACCCGACGCACCGCAGGCGATGGACCCCACTTCCAGCACTTGGACTTGACGACCCAAGCGCGCGAGTTCCAGAGCAACCAGCATGCCATAGACCCCGGCACCGATCACAATATCGTCTGGCATGCTCAACTCCCTTCAGCCGGACTCGGGATGGGTGTCCGGTGTCATACGTACCTGCATCCCTTCCGCCACCTCAATCAGGCACGCTTGTACAGCGCCCTGTCCTTCAATCTCGACCAGACATTCGTAACAGTTGCCGATCATGCAAAAAGGCGCTCGCGCCGAACCGCTCACCGGCGAGCGCCTGAGTTGAGATATACCGGCTGCCAACAGAGCGCCGGCAACGCTGTCCCCCCGGTTGGCGAGCACCTCACGGTCCTCGAACCAAAAACTCACCGGGTTAGCGATGTTATGGCGACGATGAAACATCAAAACGCTCTAAACCAAAGCATTGATAAGCAGCCGGTATCTCACCATCGAGCACCCACTGAGGGACTTCGCTCGTATGTACCGCCGCCAGGGTAACGCCGCTATGACAGGAAAAAGAAAACGCACCGGGAAACTCCGAGGATTGCGTATAAACAGGAAAGCCATCGGGCGTCATGATCCGTAACGCGGCCCAAGTGCGCTGGATGCGCAGATCCCGCAAGCAAGGAAACGCGCGAGTACATTGGCGGGCAATGTCCTGAAGCGTTGATGTTTGGGTATCCAAATCAAAACCTGCATCCCGCGCTGATGGGCCCAACATGAAATTGCCCTCATCAGTTTGACGGACATAGTTCGTTGGATAGCCCAAAATATCTGGACTTCTTTCAGTCACGATGATCTGTCCCTGTACCGGAAGTACAGGCACCGAGAGCTGCAACTGCGCTCCCAGATCACTCGAGCCATGTCCCGCGGCAATCACCAGTCTTTCGCAGCCAACGACAAGCCTGTCGCCACTGAAAAGCTCGAAACCCCCTGAGTCGAGTGGGCGAATACGGTCGATGTGCGATCGTGGCAGATAGGTTCCGCCATTAAGATCGAAGCCCTCCTGTAGCGCACGCAGCAACCGTAAGGGGTTGACGTGACCATCGTGCGGACAATAGGTAGCACCTGGCACCTCGGGCCCGATTCCGGGAAGCGACTCAGCGAGTGTCGGGTTCTCGACCACCTCGTAGTCATACCCTTCATCGCCCGCGTCCTCGCGTAACTGCGCCAGGACGCTGAGGTTTGCACGGAACTCTCCCTCGTCTATCGCAATATAGAAGCCACCTGGCCGGTGATAATCTACACAGGTGCCGGTTGTCTCAGCAAGTTCGTCACTGAATGCAAGCCACTCATCAGCAGACTTCAGCGACCAGCGGGCATATTCCGGCATACCTTGGCCTTTTCCCTGAACCCACACCAGGCCAAAGTTCCCCCGCGCAGTACGGATGGCATTATCGCCCTCATCGATCAGCCCAACACTGCCGCTGAGTTTGCTTAACCCATAAGCAAACGCCGAACCCAAGAGTCCGCCTCCGATTACTGCAATATCCATTTGCTTAAACGGATGCTGCCGCCAAACACCAAAACCCTCGGTATCCAAACCGGATTTCGTGTAAACACAGATATTGATCCTGTCAACATCAACCAATCTTACCGGCAAGCAGCCAACGTAACCCGACTATGGCGGCCAATGAGCCGGTAGCCATGGCCATGAAGGCAAAACCCCATCCGACGATCGATCCCGACCCCGTTGTCAAATCCAACACCAACCCTACAACCAGAGGGCCTAAAAACCCGCCGGAGAACCCCATAACCGAATGCATAGCCAGCGTTGCACCCCGCTCGCCCTGGCGAGCTGCGGCGACTACGCCACCTGTGATCGCGGCCGAATCACTCATGATGAAAATAGAATAAAGCCCAGCCAATACCAGCACATACTCGAACGGCAAAGCACTAGTGAAACCGAGCAACGAGCCCGCCAGTATTGAAAGAACCATGACCACAGAAATCGTTTGTCGGCGCTCACGGCGCAACGCGATATGGGCGCCGATCAAACTTGCAGGCATGCCCAGCAGGATCAACAGTGCAGCAAAACCCGAAACACTCTCCCGGCTGATCACAGAATCCGAAGCGCTCGCGGCAAAAAGAAGAAACGCCACGATCCAGGCGCGGTAAGCAAAAAGTTCATAGGTGTGGCCGGTATACGCCCAGATATAAGCAAGCGCCGGGCGGTTGCGGAACACGGGCCGAAAATCCAGAGGGTGTCGATCCACCTTAACTGATCCGTCTGGCGGCTTAGGGCCGATCAGGGCAATAATCAGCAACAGACAGACTGCCTGCACTCCGCCGGCCAGTAGAAATACTGTCTGCCAGTCAAAATGCGCACTGAACAAACCGGTGGCATAAAAAGATGCCGCAGTGCCCAGACTGAAAACACTCAGATACCAGGGCAAGGCCCTTTGCCGATGAGACTCGCTCAGGCGGTCGTTCAGAATCTGCAGACCGGGCATATAGGTGCCTGCCAGAGAGATGCCAGCCAAAAAACGAAACCCCATCGCACTGACAAAACCATCGGCAAATAATCCGAATCCCACGGAACTGACGACACCGGTCGCAACGCCAAAGAGGTAGATGCGCCGTGCATCAATAGCATCCGTCAGTCCCACCAGAATAGGCACCGCGGCGACATAGCCCGCGAAATAGATGCCACTGATCCAGCCAGCCTGGGTGCTGCTGAGATCCCACAAAACGCCAAAATCATTAAGCAATACCGCAAAATTGGCAAAACCCGCCATCGCCAGTATCTGCGCAATGCACAGGCTGACCAACAGAACGATGGGCGACATACTCTGACTTGGAGTCGACATACCGTGCCTATTTCCTTGCTGGTTCCGCGACAATGGTATCGGCTACGCAGCGTGCAATCCGTTCATACCACCAGGCCTGACGGCCTGGGCGCAAACTTATACACTTAATCCGTTACCAATATTAAGATCAACCCAGCGATTATCCATGAGAATCACCTGTATCCGCGTTTTTAGGGCTGACCTGCCGATGAAAGAAGGCAGTTACAGCTGGTCGACACAATCCCATGCAGCATTTGATACTACGGTAGTACTTGTCGAAACCAGCCAGGGTATCACCGGAGTCGGTGAGTGCTGTCCACTGGGCCCGACCTACCTGCCCGCCTATGCGCAGGGCGTGCGTGCAGGCATCTCGCAACTCGCGCCGAGCTTGATTGGTGAGGATCCAACCCAGATTGAGCGGGTCAACGACACCATGGATGCCCTGCTTAAAGGTCATCCTTACGTCAAGTCAGCCATTGATATGGCGTGCTGGGACATTTTGGGAAAAGTATCAGGTCTTCCGCTTTACACCTTGCTGGGCGGACTACGTCAGGAGAAGGTCACCCTCTATAAAGTGGTTACCCGTGCTGACCCGGGTGCGATGGCGGACCGTATCCCCGAATATCGTGCCCAGGGGTATCGACAGTTTCAGGTCAAAGTCGGTGAGGATCCAGCGACGGACATCATCCGCATTCACCGGGTCGCGCAAGCCATGGAAGCCAACGAAGTGTTGAATGCCGACGCCAACACCGGATGGAAACAACACGAAGCTTTGCAGGTTGCCAATGCGATTGCGGATCTGGCAACACAGACCGGTATCCGCCTGACTTTCGAGCAACCCTGTCTTTCCTACGAGGAGTGTCTTGCAGTCCGGGCACATACCGATCTGCCTTTCGTTCTTGATGAATGCATCGACAGCCTGGCGGCTCTGTTGCGGGCCAACCAGGATCACGCCATGGATATGATTAACCTCAAGATCAGTCGATTTGGTGGACTGACCCGCGCCCGCCAGGCACGGGATCTTTGTATATCTTTGGGGCTGCCGATGAATGTGGAGGATAGCTGGGGCGGCGAGATCGCCACCGCTGCAATCGCTCACCTTGCCCACTCTACGCCGCCGGCTTTTCAGTTTCAGTCGTCCGCCTTTCATGAATACGCCACAATCGAGATCGCCACCGGCGCGCCCACGGTTCACGAGGGCACCATGACAGCATCGGATTCCCCCGGACTCGGTGTCGAGCCGATCCTTGAGGCGCTCGAACCCGTAAACGAATACCGGTAACCAGCCAGGAGAACCGCTGATGCAATTTGAAGGAATCTATACACCCGTCATTACTCCCTTTCATGATGACGGCTCGGTCGACCAAAGCGGTTTTGCCGAGGTTCTTGAATTTCTTATCGATGCCGGTGTTCACGGCATCGTGGTCGCAGGGACGACTGGCGAGTACTATGCGCAGACCATGGCCGAGCGTACCGGGCTGATGCAAACAGCCCACCAGGTCATCAACGGTCGAGTACCGCTAATGATCGGAGTGGGTGCAATCCGCACCGAAGACGCCATCGAGTTGGCCCAAACCGCGAAACAGGTAGGGGCCGATGCTCTGCTGGTGAACTCACCGCCGTATGTACTTCCCACGGAAAGTGAGAACGCCGCACACGCATTGGCAATCGACAAAGCCGCAGACCTGCCGATCATGCTCTACAACTATCCTGGCCGCACCGGCGCCAACATGGGTGAGGACTATCTTCGCCAGATCAGTGCATCAAAGAATTTCTGCGCTATTAAGGAAAGCTCGGGTGACATCAACCGACTGCACCTTTTGGCCAACGACTATCCCAATATTCAGTTGTCCTGCGGTGCCGATGATCAGGCGCTTGAGTTTTTTGTCTGGGGGGCGCGCAGTTGGGTATGCGCAGGTGGAAACTTCGCACCCGAAGCGCATAGTGCGCTTTATCAAGCCTGCGCTATACACAAAGATTTCGAAAAGGGTCGCAAAATCATGGCAGCGATGCTGCCATTGATGGCCCTGCTTGAGCAGGGCGGAAAATTTGGCCAATGCATCAAACACGCAACGGCACTTCGCGGCCTGCCTGCCGGACCGCCACGAAACCCACTGGCGCCGTTGACCGAAGCAGAGCAACACGACCTGGCGCAGGTGATCGACCAAATGAACAAGGACCTTGAGGCGCTCAGCGCCCAACAGGTGTAACCCAGAATAATGACCCCGATCGAGGATCAAGAATATGAGTGAACATTACCGGGCTGTCGTGATCGGCGGCGGAGTGGTCGGCAGCTCTGTGCTGTATCACCTGGCCAAGTTCGGCTGGTCTGATGTCTGTCTGCTGGAGCGCTCAGTTCTGACCGCGGGCTCCTCATGGCATGCGGCTGGCGGTATCCATGCACTGAATGCCGACCCCAACATGGCAGCCTTGCAGGCTTATACCATCGATCTGTTATCCCAGATCCAAACCGAATCCGGACAGGACATTGGCCTTAGCATGACCGGTGGCATCTCCGTCGCCTCGGCACCAGGGCGGTGGGAATGGCTGCAATCGGCCTACCGCATCTTCCAGACCATCGGCATTGAAGACTGCTACCTGATGACACCCGGGGAAATCAAGGACAAGTGCCCGATCATGGATACCGCCGGTGTGATCGGTGGGCTGTGGTGCGACCGCGAGGGTTACGTGGATACGACCGGCACTGTGCACGCCTATGCGGGCGCCGCCAAAAAGCGAGGTGCCACTGTCATCGAACACACCAAAGTTGAAGAACTGCGCCAGCGTGGCGATGGCAGTTGGGATGTGATCACTGACAAGGGCTCGATTCATGCCGAGCACGTGGTCAATGCCGGCGGACTCTGGGCTAAACAGGTCGGGCGCATGGTCGGCCTGGATCTGCCGCTCTCCCCGCTGGAGCATCACTACCTGCTGACCGACGATATCCCGGAAGTGGCTGCACTTGACCATGAACTGCCGATGGTGGTGGATCTGGAAGGTTTTACCTACATGCGCCAATATCAAAAGGGCATGCTGATTGGCATCTACGAGATTAACCACAAGCACTGGAATATGGATGGGGCGCCCTGGGACTACGGCATTGAACTGATCCAGGAAGATATTGACCGCATCTCTGACGAACTGGAGATGGCATTCACCCGCTACCCGGTGTTAACCGAAGTCGGTGTGAAAAGCTGGGTGAACGGTGCCTTCACTTTCTCTCCAGACGGCAATCCGCTGGTGGGGCCGGTCAGTACGGTGCCCAACTACTGGCTCGCCTGTGGTGTGATGGCAGGCTTTTTGCAGGGTGGCGGCGTGGGTAAGACACTCGCTGAGTGGATGATTCACGGTGAAACTGAAGCTGATGCCTGGCCAATGGATATCGCCCGCTACGGCCAATTCACCTCAAACCGCGAGTACATCCGCCAGACCACCGGGCAATTTTATTCGCGGCGTTTCGTCATGACGTATCCCAACGAGCAACTGCCCGCCGGTCGGCCCTTGAAAAAAGCACCTGCCTGGTCAGCCATGGATACCGCCGGGGCGCAGTGGGGCTGCAGTTGGGGCCTGGAAGTGCCACTGGTTTTTGCTTCTGGGGATTTTTCGGAAACCCCAACCCTTAAACGCTCCAACGCCTTTGCGATTGTGGCCCAGGAGTGCCAGGCGGTACGCGAAGGTGTCGGACTTATCGACATCAGCGGCTTCTCAAGATACGAGGTCAGCGGCCCAGGTGCGAAAGACTGGTTGCACCGACTCATGGCTGGTCGGCTGCCCGCTGCCGGACGGGCACGGCTGGCGCCGATGCTGGCGCCGAGCGGGCGCCTCAAGGGCGACCTTACCGTGTTCAACTGGGGTGATGGCCGCTGGTGGGTCATGGGCTCGTATTACCTGCGCAACTGGCACATGCGCTGGTTTCATGATCATCAGACGGAAGGTGTCGACGTGCGCGATATCTCCGATGCTGTGGTCGGTTTTGGCCTTACCGGACCCAAATCCCGTGAGGTACTGGCCGCACTCACGCACCAGGATGTCAGTGGTGATGCATTACCGTTTATGGGGTGCGCCACCGTCGACGTAGGCCTGATTCGTGCCCGGGTCGCACGCCTTTCTGTATGCGGAGAATTAGGCTACGAGATCAATTGTGAATCGACCGAACATATCGCGCTGCGGGAAATGCTGCTGCAGGCGGGCATGGCTCATGAGATTCGCGAGTTTGGCTTTTATGCCATGAACTCGCTACGGCTGGAGAAAAGTTTTGGTGTCTGGAGCGCCGAATTCACCCAGGATAGAACGCCGGGTATGACCGGGATGGACCGCTGGATAGACTGGTCGCGTAATGATTTCATTGGTCACGCTGCCGCTGCCAAGGCGCGAGCAGATAACAGCGCACCACAACGCCTCGTGACTCTGGAAATTGACGCTGACGACGCCGACGCTTCTGGGTATGAGCCCATCTGGCAGGGCGAGCAGCGGGTAGGTTTTGTGACCTCGGGCGGCTTTGGACACTACACGGGCAAAAGCCTTGCTATGGGTCTTTTGAACAATAACGTCAATGAGGCCGATGAAGCATTGATGGTAGATGTGGTCGGCAAACGGCGCAGCGCCAGAACATTAAGCGAGCCCGCCTGGGATCCCAGCGGTGCGCGTATGCGCCTGTAGTCTCAGGCACAGCAACAGCAAAACAACCTCAGTTCATAAGAACAGTTGTCATGGCTCAGCAGCGCAGACAATCCCGACGCGACCATAGGAGCAGGCCTGTACCTCAGGCCCAGTCATGGCTGCGCCTTAAGAATCCTTACCCGCCAATCGCGCAGTTCAGTGACGATCATATTGAAGCAATTCACCAGACCTCACTTACCCTGCTGCGAGATAAAGGTATCAAGGTGCTGAGCGCCGAGGCCCGTCAACTTTACGCATCTGCCGGCGCAAAGGTAGATATCGATACCTTCATGGTGCGTTTCGATCCAGACATGGTGCTCGAGACCGTAGGTCAGAGTCCCGCAACATTCACCATGCATGGCCGGGCACCACAACGTTGGTTTGAAGTCGGCGGCGATAACCTGGTATTTGCCACGGTTGGCGGGCCACCGCATTACTCGGATCTTGAGGGTGGCAGACGAGCAGGCACCCACGAGACTTTCCGTGATCTTTTGCGCCTGGCACAAACCTACGATGTACTGCACCTGACAACGCCCATGGTAGAACCACAGGACCTGCCGACCAACGTCCGCCATCTGCACAGCACACGCTCGGTCGTCACTTTGACGGATAAGCCTACCTTTATTTACTCGCGGGGCCGCGAGGCAGTTGCAGATTCCCTGAAGATTCTGCGAATGGCTCAGGGTCTGGACCAGCACGCCTTTGAAGACCAGGTGCACTGCTATACGGTGGTTAATGCCAACTCACCGCTGCAACTCGATGAACTGATGTGCGCGGGGGTCATCGACTTTGCCCGTGCCCGCCAGGCTATGATTCTGACCCCCTTTACCCTGGCCGGCGCCATGGCTCCGGTCACCCTGCCCGGCGCGCTGGCTCAGCAGAATGCTGAAGCCCTGGCAGGTATCGCTCTGGCGCAGATCGTTCAACCGGGTGCACCGGTGGTATACGGCGGTTTCACCAGTAACGTAGATATGAAATCCGGCGCACCAGCCTTTGGTACACCGGAATATGTCAAAGCCGCTTTCGCTTCCGGGCAACTGGCACGGCGTTATCGCCTGCCCTACCGTACGTCGAACGTCAATGCCTCCAATGCGCCTGATGCGCAATCAGCATACGAATCACAGATGTCCTGCTGGGGTGCGATCATGGGTGGGGGCAATATTCTGATGCATGGTGCCGGCTGGCTGGAGGGCGGCCTGACCGCCTCGTTGGAAAAATTCATTATCGATGTCGAGATGCTGCAGATGTTCGCGAGCCTGATGCAGCCTGTCGAGTGCAACGAGGATACGCTCGCCCTTTCAGCCTTCGATGAGATTGAACCCGGTGGCCACTTCTTCGGCACTCAACATACCCTGGCGCGCTATGAGACAGCCTTTTACACACCGATGCTTTCGGACTGGTCTAATTTTGAAACCTGGCAGGAGAACGGATCAGTGGATACCACCCACCGTGCCAACCGTATTGCCCGCGAGGCGCTGGCGAACTTCACACCCCCGCCTTTGGCCGATGATCGCCGTGCGGAAATTGACGAATTCATCGATAAACGCATTGCCCAGGGCGGGGCTAATCTGAGCGTATAAGCCTCTGGCACTTGCCTGTCAAACCCGCCATAGGCAGAGTCAGTTGGGTTACTTTTTATTATTGATGACTACTGTATGTCGACACTCGCAAAGCTGTACACCATCGCTCGTACACCGCTGGCACATGCACCCACGCCTATCGAGCCACTGCCCAACCTTGGCAAGTATCTTGGCTCTGGACGGCTATATGTAAAGCGAGATGACTGCACCGGCCTGGCACTCGGTGGCAACAAGGCGCGCCAACTTGAGTATTATTTTGGCGATGCACTCGAACAAAGCGCAGATACCATCCTGATCACCGGTGCCGTACAGTCAAATTTTGTTCGCATGGCAGCAGCCGGGGCGGCAAAACTCGGCCTCGCCTGTCACATCCAGCTAGAAGAGCGGGTGACCGATGCGGGCGCCGAATACCGAGAATCGGGCAATGTGCTGCTGGACCGAATTCTGGGCGCAGTGATGCATACCTACCCCAAGGGTGAAGACGAAGCCGGTGCCGACGCCAATCTGAGAGTGATCGCTGAGCAGTTGGGTGAGGCTGGCAAGAAACCTTACATCATCCCCCTTGCGCCGGGTCACCCGCCGCTTGGAGCTCTGGGCTATGTTCGCGCAGCGGTCGAGATTCTCGATCAACTGACCGATGCCCATTACCCGATAGATGAAATTGTGGTGGCCTCAGGGAGCGGCAATACCCATGCCGGATTACTTTTTGGTTTGCGGGCGCTTAACAGTGACATCACTGTGACTGGTGTGTGCGTACGCCGGGATCGCGAGGCCCAGCTCGCCCGGATCACAACGCGATGCCAGGAGATTGCTGCACTGCTCGAAACTGAATCCCCCGTCCAGAGGCAGGATATACAACTGACCGACGATACCTTTGCGCCAGGTTATGGCGAGATCAATGAGTCCACCCTTGAAGCGATCGACCTTTGCGCACGACTTGAAGGTTTATTGCTCGACCCGGTCTATACCGGCAAAGCCATGGCGGCATGTCTGAAACGGTTGCGTGAAACAGAAAAAAATCAATCAACCCTGTTCATGCACACCGGAGGTACCCCGGGTATTTTCGCTTACCGCGGACAACTTCAACCAGTAGATCGGCGGCAATCCCACGCCACCAACACCGACTAAGCTCATGCGAGACCCTGCTACCAGGTCGATCGGCCTGAATGTACTGCAAAACGTCATCGTCATCCCGCGACCCACTATAGGCGCCCGGCGGGCCCGGCACCGCCTGACAAAAAAGATAACCCGCACCCTCGCGACACCCCCAGAGGTGATGTCGTCAGTTAGCCTGAGGTTGGTTGGGGTCGCAGCACACCCCGATGGTTTGACCAATTTAATACCTTACCGTTGAAGCCCTGAATTACCACCTAAGAGCTGATCTGAATAATTTTTATATGGGTATACAGGTTTACGATGCAGGGGCGTACAATACACGCGACTTCTTCACGGAGGACACACAATGGACAATGAACTAAGCGCTCTGACAATCATTTTTACAGAGTTCTATTACTGGGTCACAGTAGTTTTGATGTTCCTGATTCATGTGGGCTTTTGTATGTATGAGGTTGGTGTATCAAGACACAAAAATCACCTGAACACGCTGATGAAAAACACCATGCTGATCCCGGTCGTGACAGTAACGTTTTTCTTCTTCGGATGGTGGATTTACTGGGGCTTTCCCAACGGACCGGGCATTATCGGGGGGCTGGTGCTTGAAGCGGATGGTTTTGGGGCCAACGAGTTAGCACTTCCCTGGGATCCCATCATGGCGGTCAACATGGGTGACCACATTATGATGGTGTTCTGGGCAGCCTTTTTGCTGTTCTCCTGGACAGCAGCCTCTATTGTTTCCGGTGCGGTTATCGAGCGCATCCGCTCCTCGGCGTTCGCCATCCTTGCTATCGCTATCGGCTCGGTCTTCTGGGTGATAGATGCATCGTGGGGCTGGCATTACGCCGGTTGGATGATCCAGGTGCTGGGCTATCACGATGCCTATGCTTCCGGTGTCATTCATGCGGTGGCCGGCGGCTTTGGTCTAGGTGTACTGGTCGTGCTGGGCCCGCGCATCGGCAAGTTCAACGCCGATGGTTCCAGTAACAATATCGGTCCGCGCAACCCCTGGATGGTGACCATCGGTTTGTTCCTGATATACACCGGTTTCTGGGGATTCTATGCCGCTTGCAATGTGCCCATCTATGATGCGGGTGGGGATTACGGCGGAGGGACTGCGTATTTCACAGCGACCAATATCTACCTGACGCCAACAACACTAAGCGGTATTACTGCCAACTTCCTGATGTCGCTTTCCGGCGGATTGCTGGCCGGTTATGTAGTCAGTAAGGGAGATCCGTTCTGGACTTACTCCTCTGGGCTCGCGGGGATTATTGCAGCGTCAGCTGGTAACGACCTGTACCATCCTTTGCAGTCGATGATCATTGCGGCGGCTGCAGTTCCCGTGATGTACAAGCTGCACTACTGGGTTGAGAACCGCTTCAAGATTGATGATGCTGTCGGTGCGGTTGCGGTCCACGGTTATGCCGGTGTGTTTGGCCTGGTAGTCTGTGGTTTCATGCTCTGGGGCTATCCTGCTTCGGCATACTACGAGGTTACAATCAACCCGATCGGCATGATCATCGGTGCGGTTATTATGTTTGGCGTTTTGGGTTTCCTCCCCGGCTGGATTA
>Ga0187833_10001697_pt1 | contig 24752 bp, 42 predicted proteins | sample ETNtaG_37_FD_167968 | JGI IMG/M metagenome (GOLD analysis project Ga0187833, IMG submission 167968) | Marine microbial and viral communities from oxygen minimum zone, Eastern Pacific Ocean - ETNP2014_SV_400_PacBio MetaG (Illumina Assembly) | ecosystem: Environmental > Aquatic > Marine > Hypoxic...
CACCGTTATCCTTAACAGTCCCCCCACAAGCCAGCTCATTCTTGAGCCCCTTCGCCGTCACTTTCAAGTCCACACCTTGAAAGCCAGATATTATCGTCGCTAACTTCCCGAACTTTTTCTTTTCGGTCCGTATCTGTATTCTCTGTTCTGTCTTTGTTATTTCATCGCAAACACAAGCTTGCAAAGGCAATCCACATTTCGGACATATATCCATGTTTATTTATTTCCAACAGTCTGATTTAATCTGTTGAAAGTAAGTAATCGAGCAATCGTCTTCTTCATCTCCCTAACCTTCGTCTTCCCACCCTTCGCCAAATTCACCTGCTCCTTAACCAACTCCATCTTCAAATCCTTAATCTTACTATCTCTCTCAGCATTCGACATTTTACTCATATCCTTATTTCTTAATATCGCCATTTTAATTATTCTTTACCCTCCTCAACCTTCTCATCTTTATTATCCTTTCCTTCCTCATCCCCACCCTCTTTCTTAGTATCTCCAATATCTTCAGGGCCTGATGACTCACTCTCCTTACTAGACGACTCACTCTCGATATCATGGTTTAGGCTTTCAAGATTTTCCTTATCTAAGCCATCTTTCCCATCTTTAGCTTCTTTCTCCTCTTCAACAGCCTCCTCAATCGCCCTATCATCACTCTCCGAAACTCCTTCCTCAATCTCCTGCTCAACAGCAATCGCATCCCCCTTAACTTCTTCCTTAGTATCAACAACTTCCTGCACCGTCTCCATCTCTTCCTTAACTTCTTCAATCTTCCCATCCTTTTCAACTTTTTTAACCGTCTTAGTTTTCTTCTTAACCTTCTTCTTTTTCTCTTTCTTAACAATCTCAACCTCTTCCTCAACAACAAACTTCCCTAACTTACTACGCAACTCATCATTAACTTCAATCTTATCATAAATCTTAGCATTCGGTGGCATTATCGCAACCTTAATCCCTGTAATTCCAAGCTTAGTCAACGAAGTAGCCTGAGCCCTATCAACTTCCTTATTAGAATCTCCAGCTTTCTTCAAATAACCCTCAGCAAACCTCCACGACTTCGCACGATCCGAAGGCAATTTCCCAGTCAAACGCAACTCACATCCCAAAGCCCCAGCCCTCATTATCTCCTGCAACTTCCTATAAGCAATTACCTTAAACTTCAAATTCCCCATCCTCTCCAACGCCAAAGCAATATCATCCGCAACAATCTGTGCATCAAACAATGGATGTTCAATCTCCAAAATCTCAATATGCGGATTCTCCAACTTAAACCTTTTCTTCAAAACAGCCGTCAGATTCTGAATATTCTCCCCCTTCCGACCAATAACCAACCCCGGCTTAGCCGTATGAATAATAATCTTCTCCCCCACCGGCGTATACTCAATATCCAAATTACTAATCTTCCCCTTCCCTAAATCACGTTTGATATACTCCTTAATCCCATACTCTTCCTTCTTCAATCTAATAAATTTTCTTTCTTCCATATTATTATTCTACCTCCTGAACCGATTTTTCTAAATCACTAGCATCACCAATCTCTAAAATATTATAGGGAGTAATCTCAGAAACTGTACTAAACTGAGGACTATAATCTTTAAGTTTTCCTTCCACATCTAATAATTTCACAACTTCTTCATATAATCTTTGCGATTGTTCAATTGAATTGCTATCATTAGGGCCATAACTTCCTTGTTTTTCTGTTTCTACACTAACCGTTCCAACAACTCCATCTCCTTTTGTATGGATAATAACTCTGGGCTTATCCCAGGGTCTTTTAGTTGATAAGATTATTACCATCTCATAGCCCCTATCATTTATACTAAATCTAATACATCTACCATTAATTACGTCATCAACATGAAACCCTCGTTGCGTTATCGGTCTTACCATCATTCCTTCCTCGTCTTCTCCAACGCATTAATACACGCCTTCGCTAAATTTAATGTAGTTCTTATCTTACCGCTCGTAACACTATAAACATCCTTAATCCCTGCAATTCTCAATATCTTCTTTAACTCATCACCAACAACCAATCCAGTTCCCTGAGGCGCCGGCATCAACTTAACTTTACAACTCCCAGCCTTACCCTCAACAATAAACGGAACAGTATGTGGCTCTCCACAAGTACAATCAAAACTCGAACAAGATTTATTTATCTTAAACACATTCAACTTAGCCTTCCTAACTGCTTTTGCCCGAGCAGGCAATGTTTCCTTCGCACGACCATACCCCAAACCAACATAACTATCTCCATCCCCAGCAACGGCCATACAAGAAAACGTAGGCACATTCCCTTCCTTAGTCTTTCTCTGAGTCTGTCTCCAAGCCCTTCTCTTCCCCCCACCAAACTTCCCCTTCGCCTGCCCAATATTCAAAATATCCGACTTAACATTCATCAAACTATCCACAATCTCCGCCTCAAGTATCCTATATTTCAAAGCCTCATCCATATCCTTAATCTTCCCACTCTTAACCATCAACCCCAATCTAGTCTTAGGTCTCCAATCCTCCAACTCCTGAGCCGCCTGTTGCCTCGCCTTCTCCGCCCTCTCAGCATCAGTCATCCTCTTAAACGGTTTTCTTTGAGGCCCTCCACCACGATTATTATTTCCATTACGACCCTGATTTCTATTATTATCTCGATTATTTTGTGGTGGCATTTTTATTTAGTTCCTTGTTCCAAATATTTAGATTTGAATTCATCTCGCCTTTCATCTCTCAAATAAACGGGGAAAAATTCACCCTCGCCATCGGGTAGATCATAATAAGTTACCATTAGATTATCTACAAATTCCAAATCACTATCGGTCTGACCTATTCCATAAAATAATTCTAGATCATTAATAATAATCATAGAGGGTTTCCCTTGATCTGATGCTCTCCCACATACTGCTATTCTCCCATCCCCTGCTCTAAACTTGATATCTAAGTGTTCTTCCAGAGCTTTAAATCTTTTCTCATCTTCAGCATTTCTAAATATTCTTTCCATTATTCAATCCCCTCCTTAACTTTACTAAAAAAATCAGCTTTTTCAATCCTCTCCTTTTCAGGAATAACCTTCTCATCATACGGAATATCAATTCCAGCATCCGCAACTCCCTTAACCGCCGCATAAACCCTCGAACCTTTAGTATTAGGAATCAACCCACTATCTAAAATAACTTTCTTCCCCTCATACTTCTTCCCCAACATCAACCCTGCCAAATAAACAGCCCCAAGCGACTTCAACGAACCAGCTTTCTCAACAGGCCATCCCTTCTTCAACAAATCCTTAGTACTAACCATTCCCACTATCTTATCCTGAGCATGCACACTCTCCACTATCTGCAACACAACATACCGACTACTCTTCCTAACCACAAGCCGAGGCAAACTCCCCTTAAGTAAAATCAACCTTTTAGTATAATTCGTCTTACCTTCCCTTCGTCTTCGCTTATCTAACTTATTTTGTTTTTTCATTTTTTCTTCTTATCCTTTAATTTATTTTTATCTTTAATTTTACTTTTATCATCCTTCTTATCTTTTACATTCCCACCAGCCTTCACATCTTTCTTCTCTCCACTCTTCCCAAACTTCTCCGCCCTCTTAGCCTTCCTCTTCCCACTCCCAGCTTTCTCCACCTCACCACCAGGAATCTCCACCCCAACTCCCCTCAAATAATCTTTCATACTACTTAGACTTTTAAAATCTCTCATTCTAATCTTCTTCCTCAAATCCCAATACAAATCACTCTCAATAACTCTCTTATCCCGAAGCCCAATAATATATGCCCTAAGCTTCCGAGTTATCTTAACATAAACTTGCTTCCTCTTATTAACTTTCTTCTTAATCTTCCCAGGCCCTCTCCTAGTTTTCCTTTTCTCAACTTTCTTCCTTCCCTTAACCGGCTTAATACTAATAACCCCTTCCGCAACCAACCCCTTAACATCTTCCTTAGTTATAGCTTCCTTAATCTCATTAAGCCTCTCACTATCAAACCTAACCCGATTCTTCCCAACCTTCAACGCCTTCGCAGCAAGTTCCTTCTTCTTAGTCAAATTCATTTTCCTTTCTCCTTATCATCTTTAATTTTATCATCATTTACCTTATCAGTTTTGGTATCTCCTACATCATCCAACTTCTCATCACTCTCGTCGCTACCACTAGACTTACTCTCGATATCGTTTTTTGAGCTACCAAGATTTTCATTCTGTTTCTCACCTTCCACTTTACTCTCTAATTTCTCATCCTTCTTCTCCTCTTCCTTCTTATCACCCTTCCCTTTCTCTCCAGATTTCCCATCTTTCTTTTTATCCTTCTTCTCCTTACTCTTACTATCTTTATCCCGAGCCTTCTTCTTATCCTTGCTATCTTTCTTCTTATCTTTCTTATCCTTCATCTTCTCCTCAATCTTCTTAATAAATTTATCAACATCCAAATTCTTCAATTTAATCTTTTTATCCTTAGCATATTTAGCAATCTCAACTCTCTTCTTATCCCCCATCTTCCCAACAATCGCAACTTCATTATCACTAACCTTCTTCAACTCCTCCAAATTATAAACCACAACAACCTTATCTCCTTGATGCAACCCCCGAACCTTTTTATCATGTCCATGTCCAATCCTCGCATTCTCAACCCTACCAATCATATTCAACCGAGTCTTATTATCCCTACCCTTACTTTTTCTATAAATCTGTTTCTTCTTCCTACGCAAACCTAATTTTGAAAACCGATGTGCGCTTGCTCTTATGAATTTCTTTCGTGCCATTTTAAATTATTGTAAATCCTCTACACTTCTTGCCACTTGATTATATTTTTGCATAAAAAATCCAAGAAGTTCGCCGTAATTTGAAGATTGATCACTCCTTACATCCATATCACAACTTTCTAAATAAAGGTCCTTGATAGGATCAGCAATTGCATCAAACTCAGAAAACGATTCTCTAGCTTTATCAACTGCTCCACAATCAATTTGATATTTTACTTCAGACTCCATAAAATTTAAACTATTTAATACCTCACAGTAGATTTTAAGTCTTTCACTAATGAATCCTGATTCGTGAATTTCTCTCAACCTTGCACTATCTTTTAATAATCTCATTGCCTCTCGCTCAGTATCATCCATTTTCTTCTTTCTAGCTATCATCCTACTCAAAAACCCTCCCCGGTTTCTCCGTGATAAAAATCCCATCCTGATAAATTCTCCTATCTTTATTCCGAACCTTAGTCCCCTTCTCAATCTGCGCAGCCGCATTCCCCGCACTCTCAATATTCGCACTAGTAATCTCAATATCCTCTCCCTTAACGCTAACCTCGACCCCATCAACCAACTTAATCTTCCTATCCACCTTTTCCCCCAAAAAATTATTCACAATAACCTCATTACTATCCTTATTATAACTAACCTTCATCGGAAAGTGCACATTCGCAACCTTCAACTTATAACTAAACCCTTCACTTAAACCCTTCACCATATTCCTAACATGCGCCTTATTCGTCCCAAACAACTTCCTCTCAATCTTCCTCTCCCTACCACAACTCAAGATAACCCGATCACTCTCAGCCTTAACATCAATAAACGGATGAATCTCCCGAACAACTTCCTTATCATCTTTCTTCATAGTCAATCTATGCCCAGAAACTTCAGCACTAACTCCCTCAGCCAACGCAATCTCTTCATACAATCCTTTTTCAGGTTTTTTGCTTGAAGATTCATTAACCCCTTTACCCTTTATCTTGGTATCTCCTGCATCTTCAGGGCTTAATGACTTACTCTCTCCAGTAGAATCACTTTCATCGCTACCACTACCCTCACTCTCGTTATCATGGTTTAGGCTTTCAAGATTTTCACTTTCTCCACTTTCATCCTTACCTTCCGAAACAACTTCCTCAACTATCTCCATCTCATCCTTACCTTCCATCTTATCAACACTATTTTCTTCCTCAGCCATTTTATCTATCCAACCTCCTTTTAGAAAAAAACGTGAGGGAAGCGCCACCGCCGAGATTCGAACCCGGAGTTCTTCTTGGACGAAGAGTTTGTTTATTAGACAAATGGATTACCGTTGATCCTACGGTGGCATTCCCCCCCACATTAAGACCATCAACAGAAAACTTTATATACTTTTTATTAATAGTACAAGTAAGTTCTTGGATGAATTGGATTACCGTTGATGCTACTTTAGCATCTTTCTTATTCTTTATTAATAATTTTTTATCATTAACCATTTAATACATATACGCCAACAGGCATCCTCCAATATTTTGCTCCTCAGCTTCCTCATGTTTCATAATCCCCTTACTTGTACTAACTACAACAAACCCGAAATTCTTAGCAGGCAAATACCTTCGAACATAAGCATTAATCTTCTTAACCGAAACAGTATACCGAGGCTTAATCGCCCTAATCTCATTAACATCATCAATCTTAACCGTAAGCTTATTCCCATCAACCGAATAACTCAAATACCCAGCATCCTTCGCCAAATCCAAAACCTTCCGAAGTATCTTAGAATGCTTAGCCAAAACTACCTCGTTCTTCTTCGCCTTCTTAGCATTCATTATCTGATTCAACCCGTCCGCAACTATATCTTGACTCATTTTATACAGTTCTCCTTATTGTATCTTTCATTTGTAACTCTTCCATCATCATATCTATCCAAATCACACTCAAGATCATATTCTAAATTACCACTTTTTGCAATTGTTTTAAGTCTCCTATAAGCATCGACCGCATTACTACGGGCTACTTCAGGAGAATCAAGTGGATCTGACCAAAACTCACTATGGTATGCCACACAATTTGCAACGCTATCTAGGAATATGACCTTTAATCTTCTAACATCTTGTTCAATATCTTCAAGTTTTCTATCCATTTCCATCTTAACTAAACTTCTTAAAACCTAAGTCCTCCGCAATTTCTCTAAAACAATGTCTACACAAATTCAACCCATAACTATTCACCATCGCCCCAAACCGCCCACATCTCTCACACTTCTTCTGAGTAATCCCTGTAGTCCGATCCTTCGGCCTATTATGCTTAATATACTTAGCCCTCATCGCCGGCTTATTCCTAAACTGCTTCAACATCTTCCTCCAATCACTCGCTGTCATCTTATCTACTCAAACTCCAATCCAAATTTATTTTCCAAATATCCAACAACCTCTTCCTTCGTAACCTCTTGCTTCAACGGATACTTCCCACGACCAATCTTTTTCATCTTAGCCCTCTTACCTTTCCTCTTAAACACAACCATAACCTCAAACCCACTTATCCCAATATCTCTATCATAATCCAACCCAGGAACCTCAATATATTCCGCAACTCCAAAACAAAACTGATTCATACTAACTGCCTTTCTCTTAACCTTATTCTCCATAGAAGCAAAAAACCTTTCAAGATAATCTTTAATCTTTTCTTTATCACGAATAGTAATCTTAACCCCACTCTGCTTCCCAGGACTAATCCCAAACGCAGGAATTCTCCTCGTCGACCTAACCATAAAAATCTTCCCACCATTAGTTATCTTCTCCAACAACTTCTTACTCTTTTCCAATTTCTCTTCAGTCCCACCACAATGCAAAACTATCTTCTCAATCTCAACTTCCCTCATCTTATTACTATTAACTTTATCCATTTTCTTATCTTCAACTTTATTATCTACTTGTTCCATTTCTTCCTCTACCATCATTCAACCACAATAACGTTCTTAACCCAAACTGTTATTTTTTCTCCCTTATGCTTTTCAGCATCTTTAGATGCTGAACCTTTTTCCACATTTTCCTTAATCTGCGCCAACCTCTTCCCACCCCTCACAACAATCTCCTCAATCTTACCTCTATGCCCTGTATGCTTCCCATGAGTAACATACCCAACATGACCCTTCTCCATCGCAATAACCTTAACAACCTTCCCATCAAACCCAACAACAAGCGAATCCCCAACCTTAACCTTCTCTTTATCTTTAACCAAAACATTATTCCCATGCAACAAATTAACCTGAACCTTACCCTTATCCAAAACCTTCTTCCCAATCACCTTAAACACTTTACTTTCAGCATCCTTCCCGCTAACTTCCTCAAAAACCAACTTCTTACTCACATTCAAAACCGCCTTAAAACTCTTCTTCATACTAACCACTCCAATCACATCAAACAACGAAACCGGATAATTCGTCTCCCTAACTTCCTTCCCATTCAAAGTAATCTGCTTCTCATTAATCGCCTTCCTCAACTCCTTCTTACTCTTAACCAACCCAAGCACATCTCTCATCACCACAACAAGCGGCACACTATCATTCTGATTATGATTACTCCTAGCCAAATATTTACTACCTTTCCTCGGTATCGGCCAAAACTTCCCTATATTATGTCTATTGTGATGCATTTTATTTCTTATCTCCTTTATCCTTCGATTTATCTTTATTTTCTTTTTCAGTTTTATCTTTATCCTTCTTAGTATCTCCTACAATTTCCGACTTCTTATCATTCTTCTCAACTTTCTTCCCATCCTTACCCTCGACCTTCTTCCCATTTTCTTTCTTATTTTTGGCAGTACCTTTCCTCTCCAAACTATCCTTCCTCTTCTTATCCTCCAAAACCAATTCCTTAATCTGCAAATTCGAAGGACTAAACATAACAGCAACTTTACTCCCATCCTTCTTCGTCCTATAAATCCCTTCAATACTAACTCTAAGTTTCTGATTCTCAACATTTTCAATCTTCCCATTCTTCCCTTTAAACTCTCCTGTCATTATCCTAATACTATCTCCCTTCCTTATCGGAATATTCCTCTTCCCATATTTCTTCCTCAACTCCTTACTTAGATTACTACTCATCATCTTCCTCTTAATATGTAACGGAGCATTAGCTCTATACTTCCTCTGCTTCCGAGGCTGAACACTTCCTATCCAACTTGTTGAAAATTTCTTTTTCATTTTATTTGCTTTCCCTCTCAACTCTGATTTTATAAACTTCATTTCCAACTATATATCTAGCACTAATTCCGTCAATCATCTCAGCTTTCTGAACCATATCCGCCAAACACATCCTAACTCCTCTCACAATTTCTTTCCTTCCCATTCTACATCACAAACCTCGCAATTTTATTAATAAAAGGCCATCTCTCTCCAACCTCTTTCGAAATCGGCCCTTTAATCTGAGTCCCCTTCGGATTCCCCTTATCATCTTTCAACAACGCCACCGCATTATCCACAAACGCAACCCTCTCCCCAGTATTTCTCCTAAATGGTTTCTTAACTCTAATCACAACCGCATCAAAAACCTCTCCCTTCATCTTAGGATCTCCCTTCCTAACCGAAACCTTAACCTGATCCCCAAGCTTAGCATACTGTTGCCTACCTTTCCTAGTCTTCCCACCCTTAACCCCTGTAATCCTAACAATCCTCGCCCCACTATTATCACTAGCCACAACATTACTTCCAATATTCAATGCACGTGTTACGTTAGCTGCTAATCCTTTCATCTTGAAACCTCCAGTCTTGGTTTTTTATACTCCTCAATTCTATCATACAAAACTTGGACAAATTCTCCATATTCATTATAATGCACACCATTCTTATCTGAACTAGCATTATTTACTATGTTTCTTGCAGACAAAATGAGACTTCTATCAAGTAAATCTTCAACTTCATCCACTAAATTTACATATTGTAACATCTGAGAAGACATAGGAACACTCCCATCGATTGTATACCTAATTTTGTCACCATCCCTTTGCACTTCTTCATAATTTGATAGATCTATCATTCTCTCTTCCCCTCCATTTTACCCTCATCATCTTTCTTCCCACCTTTCTGAACCCCTTTACTCTCCACCTTCTCCCCTTTCTCCTTACTAACCTTATCCACCACAACAAAATGAATTATCTTACTAATCGGTCTACATTCCTTAATCTCAATATAATCTCCAATGTTAATCTCTCCACTCATACAATCAGGCAATCTAGCATGCAACTTAGTTTTCTTCTTAGCATACCTCTCATATTTCTTAACATAAAACGTCCTCTCAAACTCAATCACAACCCTCTTCGGAAACTTCTTTATCACAGTCCCCTTAAAGCTCCTTCCACGAAGACTTATATTCCCATGCTTGTGACAAGCAAAATCATTACATTCATTCTCTGCCATTTTAAATAGGGACTACCTCCATAAAATCAAATTTATCTGTGTAACCCTCATCTCCAGGATTATACCTGGATACATTATTACTATTATTTTGATCTTTACATAAAAATGATTCACTTTCTTTTCTAGAGTATTCAAAGAAGCTTTCTGATTCTGTTCTTCTAACTAAAGTAATCTCTCCATCAGAGGTATTATTAACTCTTTCATTAATCCCTTCAACACAAATAATGTCTCCTATGTTAAATTCACCTACCCTAACAGTTTGATTCATTATTTTCAACAAAGTTCTAGGTTTATTTTCTTCTGCCATTATTCCTTCTTCTCCATTTTCTCAATTGGAACTAATTTTAACTGAACATGACTCCTCTTAAACCTTCTGCTTCCAAATCTCCTCTGAGGCCTAGCCGCCGTATTCGCCATACAAAACAACCTAACTTTCTCAAGCTCAATCTCATGATTCAAAGCATTCGCCTTAAGCCCCTTAACTAATCTAGTTATCTCCTTAACAGCATTCAACGGATATCGACCACTCATCATCTTCCCCTTCCTATGGGGAATCTCACCTTTCATCTTAATCGCCCTTTTCATCTTACTAACTTCATCTAAATCCCTAAGCGCAACATCCACATTCTTCCCACGAATAAAATCACAAACCGCAACCGCATGCTTAGTTGAAATCCCAACATCCCGCCCATTCACAACCGCCTCATCTCTCTTCGGCCCTTTAGTTTTAGCCTTATCCTTTTTCTTATCATCAGTTTTCTTTTTATCTTCAGTTTTTTTAACCTCTTCTTTCTTCTTATCAATTTTCTTAGTATCTCCTACACCGTCTAACTTCTTCTCATCTTCCTTCTCCTTAGAAATCTTATCAAGTTCTTTATTCGCAGCCTCAGCTACTTTCTCTTTAACTTCTTCAATTACCTTCTCATCTATTTTCTTAGTTTCTTCTTCTGCCATTTTATGCATACGCTCCTAAAATTTCATCTAATCTTTTTATATTTGAATCTACACTACGACTAGTTTCATTTTCTCCATTTCTAACCAAAAGTCCTGTAGATGCATCAACAATATCTACAACTTGCGAATGGTCAACAAAATCATTACCACTAATAGATCCCTTCAATTCTTTGTAAAGAATCCCCAATTCATATTTCACTGTATCAATTACTACTCTAGCAACTCCATCATATCCTACCATCTTACTTCACCGACCTCGAAGCACTCGACCTCGTAGCCCCAACCCCGGCGCTACCGTGCTTAACTTTATTTCTTGTAACACTAAACTCTCCAAGTCTATGCCCAATCATCTCACCTTCAATATCAATAGGCACAAACGTCTTCCCATTATAAACCGCAATTCTCATCCCAACCATCCTCGGAACAATAACCAAATACCTAAAATGCGTCTTAATCTGTTTCTTCTTTCCAAGCTTGTCATTACATCGAATTATAAATTTCTGAATCTCATCACTCTGCCTCATAACCGTCCTCCTCATATTAGCTCGAAGCAACTTCGCAAACTCCCGAGTATCCATCTCCTTCAACTCGCCTAGACTTTTACCTCTATAACTAAATTCTTTCTTCGCAAATTTCTGTTTATTATCTTCTGCCATTTTATCTATTTCCTCTTCCCCTTCTTCCTTCCAGTCTTACTAGGCCTCAAATGCCCAACCTTCAAACCAGGAGGTGAATTTCTTTTAGCAATCTTACTTTTTATTCTTTTCCCTCTTCCACCACCAAACGGATGATCAATAGCATTAACTTTAACCGCCGAAGTCCTATGCCATTTCCTTCCCTGACTCTTCTTAATATGATGACTCTTCCCCGCTTTAACCAACGGCTTCATCTTCCTTCCATCCCCACTAATCACTCCAACCACAGCACGACCATCTTCATTTAACCTAACCACTCTCCTCTTAATTCCCAATCCTATTCCTTTAGCATCCTTAGCCATAACCACTCCGTTACTCCCCGCCGTTCTCAAAAACTTCCCTCCATCTCCAGGACTCCTCTCAACATTAAAAACCTTAGTACCCTGATTCATATCTCTCATCCGAAGAATATCTCCGTCTTCAGGATTATTATTCTCTGGCCTCTTCCCAATATAAATCTCCTGCCCTTCATAAACCCCATCAGCCGCCGGAACCACAAACCTAACCCCATTTATACTAACTTCAGCAAGAGGCGCAGAATGCCCAGCACTCCCAATCAACTTAGCAATCACAGCCTTCCCCTCAACATCCAATCTAGGATACCCAATCTTATGCAAAAACCCTCTCCTTCTAACTTTAAAAGTCGGACCCCCTCGTCCTCGAGCCTGTTGCGTTATTCGTTTTCCCATATTATTTAGTAGCCTCCAAAACTAATCTTCCTTCCCATAAATTAGCTATCCCAAATAAACTGTAGGATTTCCCCCAAGAAAAATGATCCATTCTAGGACTATAAATCTCAGTCCCTTTAGTATGACTACTTATATCAATTCCATCATCTCCAAATTGTAGATCTCCTAGCACATTCCTATGACCCATAATATCAACACCATTATTCCATTGTTCAACAAAACCGGCCATAATTTCTGCAGGATTTTTAGAATCAGAAAGGATCCCCTCATAAGCCAGCCATCTATAATTCCCGCTATTGCTAGTATCTATTCTGACCATATTTCCTATATCGACATTATCTAGGAATCTTCTTTCAGAATCAAATATATGTCTATTAGTTCTAGAACTATCAAAGTAACCAAAAGTAGATCTCTCTCTAAATTCTTCAAACAATTTCTCTCTATTATCTTCTAATGTATTTTGATCCATCCTATATCATCCCCAACTTCGTAGCAACATCTATCGCCAAATTACTACCATTTAATTTAACATAAAAATACTTCTTATTATTCCTAATCAAACTATTCATACTATCTACCTTCACCTTAAAACTCTCCTCAATCTCCTTCTTAACATCTTTCTTATCCCTTCTCTTATCAACCTCAAACACCAAAGTATTATTCAACTCAATCAATCTAACTGCCTTCTCCGAAGTAACTGGTCTTAATGTCATTCTCTCTCCATAGCCTCCTCAATTAATCTTGATAAATTATCATAATGCTCATGACCTTCTCCAATCTTTGGCAAAACAGCTCTCCAGCCTTCGGGAAAATATCTGAATCTTGTAATATTTGCTGTTTTAGGTACAACTAACCTGCCAACTTTGCAAACAGAAGTATCTGCCCAGTGATCTTCAAATATATCATAAACAATCTCTCTACTAACATAATCTCTAGCTTGAACATCTATAACTTCTCCAACAGATAATTGCCTATTTGATATTCTTTCTGCAACCTCTCTAATAGTTATCTGATTCATATCACTATAATCTTTAGACATTTCCTGCAACTTTTGAAGAAATTCTCTGATCCTTCCATCATCTTCCATATTCTTGGACATATTATTCATCTTTATCTTCCCTAGATTTACTTTCCTTACCCTTAATTTTATTAGCCTTCTTCTTAACATTCTTACTTTTCATCTTCGCACTCTTAACCTTCCTAACACTCTCAGATTTCTTATCCTTCTCCTTTTTACCCTTCTCATCAGAACCCTTCCCTTCCTTATAATCCTCCAACTCCCTAACAGCTTTCTCACTAAACATAACAAGTCGAGCCCCATTCGAAGCCAAATCACTAACAATCAAATCCTTAGTATTAACAACCTCAACCCCATTAACCTTCTTATCCTCATCACTCCCAACAACCAACAACAACCCACTACTAACCTTATGCCTCCTACCTCTCATCTTCCCAATCCCAGCCCTAACACTACTCTTCTGAATCCCAACCTCAACCAAATCCCCTAAAATCTTCCCCAAACTTTCCAAAAACTCCTTACTCTTCAACTTCAAAACATCATGAGAAACAACCAACGGAAACTCCTTACTAATTTTATCAATCGAATTATACTTCTTAGCAACTTCATCCTTATCACTAACATAACTCAACGCCGAAAACAAAACCTTCTTCAACTCTTTCTGATTTATCTTCTTCAAACTAACAACATTCTTAGGTGGATGAGCCCTTCTCCCACCTCGAGCCGCGGGAATAATTGCAGCTTCCCAATTAAACTGAGTTCCTCGTCTCGAAAAAACCTTCCTAGGAACCCTCGATAAACCTTTCCCTCTATCCGATTTCCAAACATGCCTTCTCTTACTTATATTTCCCGAAGCCGAAATATCCATCCCTGCCCTAAACTTACTCCCATAAGGTTGCCAAATCTTCTCAGCCTCGACAACTTTCCTAATCATATCAAGTCTAACCACATCAGAAAACAAACCAGTTTCCATCTCCTTAGCTTTCTTTCCTTCTTTATCTAATATTTGTAATTTCATCTTAACTCAATAAACTCCATATTTTTCTGATCCTGTTTCTTACTTGGCCTCAACGCCGTCGTAACCAACAACTCTCTCTTACTCGGCCCCTGAACACTCCCAAACACAATAGCATAATCATTCTTAATCTTCCCAAATTTCTTAAACCCTTTATCGGAATTAATATCCTCCTCGCTAACATTCCCAACCTTAATCACCTTATTATTATAAACAACTCTCGTAAAATATCCCATCTGCCCAGCCATCGGTTGTGTATACTCAACACGGGCTGGATGCCATGGCCCTCCACTCCCAGGCCCCCTAACTCCCTTCTCCGATTTATGAAACCTCAACGACAACCCAAACCTCTTCGTTGGACCTTGCAATCCCTTACCCTTCGTAACCCCCCGAACATCCACCAACTCATTCTCCTTCAAAAAACTACTAACACTTATCTCCTTCGCCAAATTCTCTTTAACAAAACTAACCTTATCATCCAACGAACCAACAATCCCAATCTCTGCAATATTCGGCATCTTCTTAATTCCCGTCTTCTTAACCTGCGAATAAACCAAAACACGCAAGTCATCATACTCCTCTTTAAAATCCTCAACCCTCTTCACATCATCACCTTGCTTTTCTTTAGAAACCTTAATCCTTTTCTTCAACTCCTTATCAACATTAGAACTCAAAACCTCTCCCACCACTTTATTTTTATTATAAAACCGAACACTCAAAATCTTCATCGTCGGAAACTCAATAATAGTCACCGGAACAGTAATCCTCTGACCCTTAGTCATCGAACTCGAACTATTATCCCGAACATAAGCACTAGTCATCCCCACCTTATATCCAATAAACCCCAACAACCCACTTTCCTTCGACAAAGCACTCCAGCTAACTCTAGGAATTCTTTTCTTCGCCCGCACCCTCGGATAAAACTGCAAGCTTCCATGTCTCATATGTCCATGTTTTGGCATTTTGATATTTCTCCGTTATGATATTAAAATGTCCAAAAACTTTGTTTTTGGCATTTTGATATTCTCCAGTTAAAACTAGCTCTCAACAACCTAGAATCACAAATAATGTCTGTGAACCTGTTAGTAAAAACCAACCGTTATCAAAAACTATGCTGACAGACGTCTCTATCAGTAATTAACTTAAAATACCTGAGAAATGAGGCTATATAAAGGTTTTTATAGAAGTTTCAACTATAATAAATATGAAATCAGATCTAGAGATGCTTGAAGAGACAGAACAAAATCTAATATGGTTTGCAGAAAATTCTGGAAAAATCAGAGAAGAATTTGGTGGGAAAGCGGTAGCCATAAAAGATAGAAGTATTGTAGCGAGCGCGGATACTGGAATGAAATTATTAGGCGAACTAGATAAACTAGGAATTGATAGATCAGAAGTAGTTGTGGAAAGAATCCCTAACAAAGGCGAAATAAGAATCTTCTAATGAAAATAAAAGTGATATATGATTCAGAGTTACATTTACTCAAAATACCAGTAAAAATAAAATCCCCTCACAAAAGTATATCGGTATTTCTCGTTCTCGACACCGGAAGCCCAAACACCTTGTTAAATTATACAGATTCTAGAACCTTAAACATCCCATTTATCAATCAATCAGGAATTATCAGTATAGGGGGTAGCAAATATCAAAGCTATTCTTATAACAGAATAGAGATTTATTTTAAGTCAACAGAAGGTAATTCAATTATAGAAAATATTCCAGTTAAAGTTTTGCGTCCTACTTCTTCAAGGATAGATGATTTAGATGAGTTAGATTCTTTTCCAAATATCCTCGGCTTAGACTTCCTAAAAAAATATAAATTAGTTTGTGATATTAAAAATAATGAGATTTATTTGGAAAGATTAGAATTAAATAAATTAACTCAAGAAGAAGATAATTAACAATCAAACCGCAAACCCTTTCTCCTTAACTTCTTCCGAACCCTCATCAACCGAAACCTTCCTCACAAGAATCCCCTTCCTCAACGCCATCTCCTTAATCTTAGCAAAATCCCCATTAGCATCTTCCTTCAACTCATCACTAACAACAATCTCCTCAATAATATAATCATGACTTATCTCAACTTTCTTAAAACTATTAACACCAAAAACCAATTTATCAACTAACTCAGAATCCCTAGTTTTAATCTTACAAAAATCCACCTTAGGCTTCTCCTCTTTCTTAGTCGAAGGCTTAGCAGACTTTGGAGCCTTAGCCCTAATCTTCAACACACTATCATCAACTTCAAACGACAACCCAAAAAAAGCATTAGGCAATTTATTACACAATTCAATAATCTTCCTACCACTCATCTCCCCATTCAAAATATATTGCTTAACCCCCATAAATTGTTTCTTATCCTTAAAATCCAACTCCCCCGTCAAATCCCTAGTCGAAACCACAACCCCACTAACCACAGCTTCCCTTTCTCCAAGTTTCTCCGCAAAATATCTAACCAACTCATTCGCATACTCTGGACCCGTACTAATATTAAACCCCTTCCCCGTTTTCTTAGCAACAACCATCGCCTTACACAAAAACTCTCCTCGACTATATTTCTTAAACTGATTATGAACCAACTCATCCACATTATCCTCAAATATTTTCTTAATAAAAAATTCCATACTAATTAATCTGAATTTTAATTTATAAATCTATCCCTAACTTACATTTAAATATCTCTCTCAATTAAAACTATCATGATAAACATATTCCAATCCTTGGGAATTACTGGCCTAATTTTAATTATCTTAGGAGTTCTAATAAAAAGAAAAAATAGAAAAGCAAGAGACATTATCTATGTTATCGGAGGAGTTCTTCTAGCATATTACAGCTTCTACATCGGAGATAATATATTTTTAACTTTACAAATAGTTTTCGTATCAGTCTCAATCTATGATCTGTTTAAACTAACTTTCAAAAAATAAACCTTCTTATTTTCTTCAGAAAAAACTTATAAACGCTCTATCATTATCTATGTTAGGTAATAACATGGGAGAGAAAGAGGGATTCAAACAGTTAGTAAACTACGCCTTAATAATTGGTTTATTTATTATAGCCTTCCTAGTAATAAGACCCATAGCCTTCGCAATAATCTACGGAATCCTTTTAGCATTCATCTTCCATCCCGTTTACAGACTCGCATTAAAAGTCCTAAGATACAAAACCCTCTCAGCAGTTGTCGTCTGCTTCGGAGTCGTAGCAATCCTGCTAACCACAATATATCTAATCTTAGGTTCACTTCTAACTCAAGTCGTAAACTTCTACCTCATCTTACAAACCATCGACATAAGAAGCATTTTAGAACAAGTTTTCCCAGCAATAATCTCAAATTCAGACATATCCTCAGTACTCGCCAACTCAATAAATATCTCTATCTCAAAAATTCTCGCCAATTCAGCAACGGGCCTCGGAAACTTCGTACTCAACTTACCCTCCTACATCCTTCAACTATTAGTAATCTTCCTAGTATTTTTCTTCGGACTCAGAGACGGAGAATCTGCCTTCGAATATTTCCAATCTCTCTCACATCTAAAAAAAGAAACACAAAATAAATTCTTCACACACTTCAAAAGTATAACTCATTCAGTAATAATCGGAGAGATAATCGTAGGTCTTGTCCAAGGACTAGTCGCAGGAGTAGGATACTTCATATTCGGCGTCCCAAACGCACTCCTCCTAACGGTACTAACTATGGTAGTCTCTATAATCCCTATCGTAGGCCCTTGGCTAATCTGGATCCCCGTAGATGTCTATCTATTCGTAAACGGAGATCCAAACGCAGGACTAGGTCTATTAGTCTATGGATTATTATTAGTCAACTGGATCGACGCCGTCCTAAGACCAATGATAGTCTCAAGAAACACCGAACTAAACACAGTCATCGTCCTCGTAGGTATGATCGGCGGATTACAAATCTTCGGAATCCTAGGACTTATCATCGGCCCGCTCACATTAGCCTACGTTCTTCTTGTTGCAGAACTCTACAGAAAAAACCTCAACGAACCAGTCATCTTCAAAAAAGAAGAAGACGAAGAACCAATCCTAATAAAAAAAGATAAATCTAAGAAAAAGAGTAAATAAATTTCTAGAATAACATGCGCCTAAAAATAAAAAAACTAACATTCAAAACCGGCCGTCCAGTATCGATGATCCACGAGGACACTGCAAAATTCCTAAGCCTCCATGTCGGAAACAGAGTAAAAATAACCAACAAAAACAACAAATCCTTAGCTTCAATAATCGACACAATTGACGGAATCGTAACAAAAAACGAAATAGCAGTCTCAGAGTCAATAATCAAAAAACTAAATCTAAAAAACAATCAACACGTCGAAGTATCCATACTAAAAAAACCAAGATCCATAGAACTAATAAAAAAGAAACTCGATGGAGAAAAACTCGAAAAAAAAGAAATCTACGAAATAGTAGAAAACATAGCCAATAATTCTTTAACAGAGATAGAAATAGCCTTCTTCGTTTCAGCAGTTTTCTCAGAAGGCATGTCCTTAGAAGAAACCAAATATCTAACCAAGGCAATGGTTGAAACAGGTAATCAAATAAAATTAAACGGAAAAGTAGCGGACAAACACTCAATAGGTGGAGTCGCTGGGAACAGAACAACTCCAATAACTGTAGCAATCTGCGCAGCAGCCGGATTAAAAATCCCAAAAACCTCATCGAGAGCCATAACCAGCGCCGCCGGAACAGCAGATGTCATGGAAACAATCACCAGAGTCAACTTATCAATAAGTGAAATCAAAAAAATTGTAAACAAAACAAACGCCTGTTTAGTCTGGGGTGGAGCCTTAGGACTAGCTCCCGTAGACGACAAAATAATAAAAATAGAACGAATAGTCAATATTGACTCAACAGCCCAACTCCTAGCTAGCATCCTTTCAAAAAAAATCTCAGTAGGAAGCAAATATATCCTTATCGACATCCCTCACGGAAAATCTGCAAAAGTCTCAAAAATAAAAGCCATAAAACTAAAGAAATCTTTCGAACAACTAGCAAAGAAATTCAACTTAAAAATAAAAGTAGTTTTAACCGACGGAAGCGAACCAATAGGAAACGGTATCGGTCCAGTTCTAGAAATCAAAGACATAATCAAAGTTCTAACTAATGAGAAAGATGCTCCAAAAGACCTAGAAAACAAATCCATATTCCTAGCTGCCCAACTTCTCGAGTTAACAGGCAAAACAAAAAAAGGCAAAGGCGAGCAACTTGCAAAAAAAATCCTAAAATCCGGAAAAGCCTATGAAAAATTCGTAGAAATAATAATGGCCCAAAACCATACCAAAAAGAAACTCAGAAAATTCCAAATCCCAAAACACAAAAAAATAATAAAATCAAAAAACACAAAAAAAATAAAACACATTAGCAACAAACTTATCAACCGTTTAGCAAGACATGCTGGCTGTCCCGAAGATAAACTAGCCGGAATCTACTTACACAAAAAGAAAAACCAAACCCAAGAAAAAAATCAACCCCTTTTAACAATCTACGCAACATCAGAGGAAAAACTCAATCATGCAATTAAGTTCTATAAAAGAAATAAGAAAGAGATGATTGAATTTTATTGAGAGTCAACAATAGTTTCTAAATATTCTTCGTTCTGTTTAATTAATCCAAAGTTCTCTGATGAGAGACGTTCTCTAATCTCGTTGGAAATCTCAGCATCTGGAATCTCAGATGCCATATATTCTTTAAAACTGTTATAAGATTCATTACATAAATCACAACCTTGTAAATGTTTATACATTTTTATCATAAACTCTTTATTATCTGAAGATAACTCTTCAAATGGTTTTTGAGACATCCCAGCAAGATACATGAGCATATGACTACTATACCCGTTAACAGAACATTCAATATCAATAGTCATACTTTCAGCATTGATATCACCATTTAAAAATCCTTCTCAATACAACAACCTATGCACTTCCTTCAACCTCTTAACATGTCCTCTCCTCATCTTACCCAAACTTGTCTTATCTCTCTTCCCCTTCTTAACCAAATCCACAATAGCCTCCCCACTAATCACCTTAGGCAATATCACATAATCCGCTCCAGCATTATACAATTTTAACGCCTCACTTATCCTCGAAGCAACAATAATAACCACCAACTTTCTATTTATCTTCTTAGCTCTCTTAACCATCAACAAGTTATTCTCAAAATCCGGAATAGTGCTAACAACTATCTTCGAGTTTCGAAGATTAACTTTTTCCAGAATCTCCTCGTGCATATAATCTCCATATACACAAGCAATTTTCTTATTAATCAAATTCTTAATTATCTCAGGATTATAATCCACAACCAAAAGATCATCTTTCTTAAACTCCCGAAGAAGCAAACTCCCCGTCCTATGACTCCCGAATATTATCACATCCTTCGCATTATCTTTAATAAACTCCAAATTCTCCTTACTAGTCCTATATCTATCCAGAATATTAAGCGGCCAAGAAAACCAACTATACCACTTCTTCTCGTAAGTAATAAAATAAGTAGTCAACGACATCGTCAAAATAGTCAACAATACAAGAGTGCTAAACAACCCCTCGCTGATATGCCCCAAACCTAAACCTATTGTAACTATTATCAAACTAAACTCACTAGTCTGCGCAAGCGCATTAGCCGTAAAAAACGAAGTTCTTTTCTTATAATGAAACAATCTAACCAAGAACATGATAACAACTGGCTTAATAATAATAACCAAAAACAACAAAACAAAAAACAACAAAACAAACTCTTTACTTATCAACTTCAACTGCATTCCCAACGCCACAAAGAATATCACTGCAAAAAATTCCCTGAGGGGAGTGATATTCCCCAAGATCTCAGTCTTATAATCGGAATTAGCTAACGCCACACCAGCAAAAAACGCCCCAATAATAATCGACAACTCAGCAAAAAACGCCCCAATACTAAACAAAAACAAAAACGATATCGAAACCAATAAAAACAATTCACGACTATCTGCCGCACTCCTAAATATAGGATTAGCAACCTTCGATAACAACAATGCAATTATCGCAAACAAAATAGCCTTCCCAACAACCCAAACAATACTATTAAAAGTCAGATCACTAGACAAAATAGTTAGGGCAACAATGGCCGCAATATCCTGCATCAATAAAATACCAATAACAATTCTCCCATGCAAACTGTTCAACTCTCTTTTCTCAGCAAGCAAGGTAACAACAATCATAGTACTACTCAACGCCACTACAAGCGCAACATAAGCCGGAGCCGTTCCCGTAAACCCAAGCCCAAGAGCAACTAAGAACCCAATCCCAAACATAATCACAATCTGCAAAATCCCACCAATACTACTCACACTCCCAACCTCCTTAAGCTTCTTCAACTTAATTTCCAACCCCGCCGTAAAAATAAGAAACGCAATCCCAATATTAGACAAAGAAAGAATCAACTCCGGATCACTAACCAACCCCAAAACCAACGGCCCCAATATAATTCCCGTCAATATATAAGCAGGAATTAACGGCTGTTTAATAATTTTAACAAAATACGCAAACACCGTCGCAATTATAATCATCGCCCCAATCTCCGTCAAAATAACCAAATCCGCCGGAACCCCCGCCATAATCCCCTGAATCAAATCAAATACTACCATCTTTTTTCTACCTCTAACTATCGGAGCCAACCATCTATAAAAACCTAACGCTAATAACTAAAAATATTAGAATCACTCATTAACAGAAACTTCAATAGGCAAAGAAACACCAACCCTCTTTAAAATCTCATTCAAAATATCCGGCCTTTTTTTAAAATCTAAAACTCCTATATTTTTTTATCTTTTTTGTGCCAATATCTCTAGTTACAAAAACACCTTTTTCAATTTCCTCCGTAGTCCCTTCACTAGCCGGTTCCCCTAAAGAAACTTCTAAGAAATCTCCTTCCTTATCATAATAGATATCATACGTGTGATGTTCATTCATTTTATTCTTTCCTTTAAATAAGATGTTATAATAAAACCTCCCTAAATAATTAAACTATCCTACTATTTTAAATCTTATCTTCAACAACAAGAATTCTTTTAAACAATCCAATCCTTAAGCAACCATGTACGACAACAAAACCCCAAGTCAACAACTCGCAGATTACATCCTAAAAAACCTCAAAAAAGGCTACACCTTAGACTCATTAAGATTCTCACTAGTCAGCCAAGGCTACTCCAAAATCTCCGTAGAAAACGCAATAGAACTCGCAAACAAAAAACTAGCCGAACATATTCAACCCATAAAAGAAAAACCCACAATAACTTACAAAATCATCAAAGACGACGACGAACCAATTTTAGTAGAACCAAAAAAAGAAAGCTTCTGGGAGAGGGTTTTTGGATGATTATTAGATATGGTGAGCAACATAGTCATCAAATGCACGTTTATACTTTCTTGCTACCCCTCTAGCATCTTGTAATATCTTTTTTTCATCCATTGAAACCAACTTATACTCTTTTATGACTGGTTTCCCATCTATCATAACTGTATGCGCTCTCATTCCATCTGTAAATATAATGTCTGCTAAGTAATTAAAACCTGGAACAAATGGAGTATCATTTTTATCCCATAGCACAATATCTGCCCTTTTTCCTTCTTCTATAGTTCCAATCTCCTTATCTAGACCCATCGCTCTAGCCCCATTTATAGTCAGCATAGAGAACAAAGTTTTATAGTCTATAAGGTAATTATGTCTAAACGATATTGCATCATGGACAGCATGCGCTTCCCCTCGAACATCATTAGAATTATTATTTATAGCGGCATCGCTCCCTAAACAAACATTTACTCCAGCCTCTAGTAATTCTTTTACAGGACATAATCCAACCTTGACATAAGCATTTGCCCTTGGACAATTTACGACATGCGCCCCCGATTCTGCTAAATAGCCAATCTCTTTATCAGTTAATTTAGTCATATGTGCCAATGATACTCGTCTATTTAACGCCCCTATACTATGTAAGTGTTCTATTGGCCTATTTCCTGTTCTCTCTTTTACAGAAGCAACATAATCGTCGCCCTCAGCAGCATGCATATGAAAATGTACGTCATATTTTTCAGCCAAGGATAACATTCCCTTGATTAATTCATCAGAACTATATCTAACATTAACAGCTCCAAAATGAACTCTAACTAAATCACTATGATTCTCCCTATGCTGTTTCTCAGCTAGATCAATCCTCTCTTGCGGGTTCCATGTCTGAGCCCTCACCGCCTTCTTTTTATTATCAGCAATAATATCCTTTGAGATCATAACGCAAGCTGCTCTAACACCCATCTTATGATACACTGGAAATTGATAATCTATTTCAGATCCTACAGATTGGAAACACGTTGTACCAGCACGTAAGCCTTCAAGAACCGAAACATAGGACATAGTCTCTTTATCTTTTGGTTTTTTTATCTTATCAGTAGCATGCAGTAGATCCATTTGCTTGTCATGACTTATTCCAACTCCCAAGGCCCTATTAATTTGTTGATTAGGATGAAAGTGAGCATTTACAAAACCAGGAGTTACAAAGAACTCTTTTCCATCAATAATCTCTACATCTTCAGGAGCTTTAATTCCATTACCAATTTTTTTTATCCTACCCTCTTCTATTAATAAACTCGTACCTTTCATCTTCTCAAAACCACTACCAACATAAGCAGTTGTATTTCTAATAAGATATTTTCCATTTCCAGCCATTACACTTTCAAGACTCATCAACTTTTAACCTTTTCGTTATTTTAAAAACTTTCCTACAACTAACCCTTCCAACCATCCACTCACCCCTCAATCTTAATAATATTAACCGGACAACTCTCAGCCGCCTTCTCACAATTCTCCCTCTCAAACTCCGTTATCTCGACAACATAAACCCCCTTCTTCACCTTGCTCCCCTTAAGGTCCGACTTCCCATCCTCTTCATTCATCTCCCAATGATCCGGATCAAGTTCAACACAAGAATTACACCCAATGCAATTTTTCCTATAATGCGCTACCTTAACCATTATCTCAATCACCTTCAACCATCTTACTCTTTTGATCCTGATACTTCTCCTTATCAAACAAAATAAACAACTTATCATTCTCCCGAACTCTCTCATTCACTTTCATCGTCACCACATCCCCTTTCTCAGCCCCATTAGCCGGCTTCTCATCAACATACATCCCCTCAATTTTCTGTTTCAAAATCCCTGTAGACTTTCCAGTAACAATGATCTCATCCCCTATTTCAATCT
>Ga0187833_10001701_pt1 | contig 24742 bp, 24 predicted proteins | sample ETNtaG_37_FD_167968 | JGI IMG/M metagenome (GOLD analysis project Ga0187833, IMG submission 167968) | Marine microbial and viral communities from oxygen minimum zone, Eastern Pacific Ocean - ETNP2014_SV_400_PacBio MetaG (Illumina Assembly) | ecosystem: Environmental > Aquatic > Marine > Hypoxic...
ATTAAAAGAGGAATAATCATCTCAATCATATCCATGTTCATCCTCATTGCAAGCATTCTCTATTTCAGAAAAAATTAAAGTAAATCTACAACCTTCTTAGCACACACATTAAAACTCCTTTCCTTCTGTAATTTCTTAATGCTATCCAAAATCTTTTGCTGCTTTCTCTTATTAGAAATAATATTTTCAATAACACCTCTCAAACTCTCGGAATCACCATCTCTAAACAATACTCCATTCTCAGTACCAATTTCTTCCTTAAATCCAGGAATATCTGAACAAATAGGAATCTTTCCATATCCCCAAACCTCAGTCAATACAGCTGATTGCTCAATAAAACGATAGGGCAATACAAAGTAGTCAGTTTCTTTAAACAACTTCTCCTTCTCTTCTTCAGATACAAATTTATTGATTAAAGTAATATTCTCAGCTGAACAATCCTTCTCCAAATTCTTCAAAAAAGCATGTTGTTTCTTCATAGCATAAGGACTCACACTTCCTGCAATAGTTACATCAACATGCAATCCATGAACAGCCTTACATAAGATATCAAGACCTTTATCTGAAGAAATAAATCCAAAACTAAGCAACTTCTTACCCGTAGCTAGTTTAGGAACTGCTTGAGCATCGATAGCAATAGGAACCACGTCTACTTTTGGTTTAATCCAACTTCGAGACAATAATTTCTTTTTAGCACCCTCAGTATGCACAAAAACATGCTTGCAAAAAAAGAACATAGTGAAATGCACCAATTTAAACACAAATGCTTTCCAACCTTTATCATAAGGACTCACGGTATGCATCATAATACTACTTTTTATGCCTAAAAACCAAAGAAACTTTACAATTCCTGGAAAATATAACCAATTGTAATGCACATACTCATGTTGAATCAATACTTTGTCAGGATTATATTTTTTAACCTTAAAAGCTGTAGAAAGATAGCTGAATGGATTATTCTTTGATAAACATCCTACAACACCTTCCCCAGAATTTCCCTTGAAAGTAAACACCTTGACTTCATGACCATCATCCTGCATACTTTTAACTAACTTAGAAGTATAAATTCCAATTCCATCCTTTTGCGGAGGGTAGGTTCCTATGACAGCTATTCTCATTGTTCACGCCAATCCCTAATTTTTTTCCTTTCTATATTTCTTATGAAATTTATTCACATCAAAAGTTTCTCTTCCAATCAACTTCTTAAAAGCTTCTTGTATAAATCCTTTTTCATCAGCAATCTTATAGACATACTCATCACTCTTCTTACGATATTTCTGTACCCCTCTTCGTTTCTTCCAAATCATAGGAATATGAAATAGTGGATACAATACAGCTCCAGTCCTAGCAGCTGCAAACTTCCATCGTAAAGTAACAAGTTCCTTCAATATTAACAATCCTCGATAAGCCAAAGTATAAGGCAAAACCCAAGCAAGAGTATGTATCTGATCGATCTTAAGTAAAGTAATCAAAGCATTTCTATCTCCAAGATACACTAACTTTGCTTTTTTCTGCTGTGTATTAAATGAAATACTGCCACGATGATATAAAATTCCATCTTTAAAATATTCAGTAGGCCATCCTAACAATCTCATCCGCAAACAAAGATCTACATCTTCATAGGAATAAAAATAATCATCGTCATAAATATAATCAATTACATCTAAAATCTCTTTCCTCATCATTCCAGGACCGATGGCACTATACTCTTTCTCCTCACTTTTACCTAAAATTGAAAAGAAATACAATGTTCGTGAAAATCGATACCATCCTTCTAGATACATTCCTTCCCAATCCAAAACATGAGGATAAATTCCACCCACTTTGGGATGATCATCTAGATATTTAACCATTTCAGAAACACAACTAGGGGCAAACTTAGTATCACTCCCTACCCACATAACATATTCTCCTTTGACATGAGGCAAAGCGAGATTAAAACCAGGTGTTCCTATATTCTTATCATTTTTAATAAATTGAACATTGGTAAAATCTTTAGCAATTAAATCTTCAACAAAATCTGTACTCCCATCAGTAGAGGCATTATCAACAACAATAGTCTGAATCTCTCCTTTGTAATCTTGTTCCTTCAAAGAATCCAATAATGTCTTAATAAATTTCTTTTCATTGTAACATAAAACCAAAATACTAACTTTCTTCATGTTAAAACTCCTCGATAGCTTTACAGATATAATCAATCTGCTCTTCAGTCAATTCAGGATACATAGGTAAAGATAATATTGTATCTACAATCTTCTCAGTATCAGGAAAATCTCCTTTTTTTCCACCAAACTCTTTACAAGCAGGTTGTAAATGAAGTGGAACAGGATAATGAATTCCAGTAGATATTCCTTTCTCAGCAAGATGTTCACGTAATCCATCTCGATCAGGATGTTGAATAACATAGAGATGATAGACGCCTTCGGGAGGAACCTTAACCCCTTTCAATTTACTCAGCTTCTTATCATACATCTCAGCATTCTTCTGTCTTTGAGTAATCCAATCTGCCAAATGTTTCAACTTAACACTCAACACCTTTGCCTGTAATGCATCCATTCTAAAATTAAAACCCAGAGTTGCGTGAACATACTTTTCACCTTTCTCTCTTCCATGATCTAAAAACTGTCTCATCTCAGTTGCCAATGACTCATTGTTAGTCACAACAGCTCCACCATCTCCATATCCACCAAGATTTTTCCCAGGATAAAAACTAAAACAACCAGCATCACCAATCGTACCTAATTTCTTACCCTTATATTCTCCACCATGTGCTTGACAAGCATCTTCAATAACCTTCAATCCATGCTCTTTAGCAATTTCCATAATCGAATCCATATCACAACTCTGTCCATACAGATGTACTGGAATTATTGCCTTAGTCTTATCTGTTATCTTATCCTTAACATCAGAAACCGAAATAACATAATCTTTAACATCAACAAAGACAGGCACTGCACCAAGTAATGTAATCGGTTCTACTGAACCAATAAATGTATGAGAAGGTAAAATAACTTCATCCCCTTCACCAATACCTAAAGCTCTTAAAGCCAAATACAAAGCACTTGTCCCACTACTAACACTTACACAATGCTTCACATCCAAAAAAGAAGCAAATTCTTTCTCAAACTCCTCAACAGGTTTCCCCATAATAAAAGAAGTATTATCTAAAATCGAAGCAATCGCTACATCCATCTCTTTCTTAATGCCCTGATACTGAGCTTGTAAATCTACAAAAGGAATCTTCATGAATATACCTTCTTACCCTCATCATCAACAATATCTTTAACATCTTTCACAACTTTAGCTGGATTACCGACAACTAACTTTCCAGCAGGAACATCTTTAGTAACTACACTTCCTGCACCCACAAAAGCACCTTTACCAATTTTCACTCCAGGCAATAAAGTACTATTTGCTCCAATCTTTGCATCTTCTCCAATCTCAACACCAACTAAATTTTCTTTAGTAGTAGGTGTATTTGGAAACGGTGCATTGGTAACACATACTCGTGGACCAATCCAAGCTCCTTTTCCGATAACACTCTCTTCAGGAATAAATACTTGACTATGAATCCGAACTCCATCCTTAATGGTAACATGATGCTCAATATTACTTTGACTTCCAATACTTACATCATTACCAATCGTATTATCCTCTCGAATGACAACCGAATGTCCACTTTGAAAATGATCACCAATATTATTGCCTGCATAAATAACACTATGACTTCTAATAGTGGCCTTATCTCCAATTACTGTCTTAACTTCTCCTTCTTTCTTGCCTTTTGGAGCTACACCGATAAGAACAAAATCTCCAATCTGAGCATCTTTGCCCATCTTCACATTATTAGCGCCCATCTACAGTGTAACCTCCTTCCCAGTTTTAATTGATTCATAAATCGCCATAATCAACTCTAAACTCTTCCGCCCTTCATCTCCTGTCATCATAGCATCCTTTCCATCAATAATAGCATCCACTAATTCCCGATACAATTCTTGATGACCAAAACCATACACAGTAGGGGGTTCAGTCTTCATCTGTTTAACCCATTCATCTCCTTGGGCTTGATCCTTAAATTCCCAGGTGTCTACTTTATTTACAGCAAAACCACCCACCTTAACACTTCCAGTTTCTCCAAGAACGGTAACACTCCCTTCTAAGTTCTTAGGAAAGGCACAAGTAGTTCCTTGGATAACTCCCATAGCTCCACTCTTAAACTTTAAAACAGCAACAGCAGTATCTTCAACCTCTAAATCATGAGTTCGAGTATCTCCATAAGCAAAAACACTTTTCACATCTCCTCCTAACCAATGAAGAAGATCAATATGGTGAGAAGCTTGATTCATCATTACCCCTCCATCATCTGAAGTAGTCCCTCTCCATTTGTCCATATCAAAATAATCTTGAGATCGTGTCCAGAAAACAGTGGTATTAAGCAAAACCATTTTGCCAAATCTTCCTTTATCAACAGCTTCTTTTAACTTAACAATAGGAGGATTGTATCTATTCTGTTTGATTACAAATAATCGTACCTTATTTTTCTCAGCCTCAGATATCATCTCATCAGCATCCTTCACATTCATAGCCATAGGCTTTTCAGTAATAATATGTTTTCCAGCCTTTGCAGCCATAATAGCATGCTTTGCATGACTTCCATGTGGTGTACACACACTTACTACATCTACATTAGGATCTTTCAACATCTTTTCATAATCGTCATATAAAGTAACTTTTTGCTCTTTACCTGCTTCCTCTAATCTATTTTTATCAGCATCACAAAGTGCAACTAATTCACATCTATCGATAGCGTTAATAGCATTAAAATGATACGGCGCTACACGGCCACAACCAATGACTCCTATTCCAAGTTTCTTTTTTTCCATGATTCAATCCCCTCTGCAAAAGTAATTTTCTTCTCAAATCCGTAATATTCCTTGAGATGACTAGGATCTCCGCTGAAAGTTACTTTCTCAACAGCTTCTCCTTCATACTTTAACAATAAATCAACATTATAAATTTTACCAATAGCTTCTCCTACTTCTGTAATAGTCATAGGACTCCCTGTACACAAATCAAGAGTAACATCTACTTTATCTCCATCAACAACTGCAATAACAGCACGAGCTGTATCTTCTACATACATAGGATCGACTAAATTAGTTCCATCACCATGAATGGTAAAGGTAGTATCTCCTTTCTCAAGTGATTCACACATCCGTCTAAAAATCTTTCGAGAAGGACTATATGGACCAAAAGCTTCAAACAATCGTAATATAACAAAAGAAAATCCTTTTTCCTTTGCTAATCGAATAACATTTGCCTCTCCAGCTTGCTTAGATTTAATATAAGGAATATCTTGATCTAATTTAACAGCTCCAGATGAAAAGTAGACTAATTTCTTACAAGTTACCTTATCCATTAATGTAACAACACCTTCAGCATTTAATGTAAAATCTTCTTCAGGCATCTCAAAACTTTTTTTAGGATCAGAATTTGCAGCAATATACACAACAACATCAAAATCACCAGAAATATCAAAATCACTTAACAAATCTAACTTCAAGGGCGTAACATTTTCTTTGCCCTCACAAAATTCAACAAAATCTGAAGTATTGCAATAAGTTGCTGTAACATCCCAATCTGAAGGAACTTGTTCTATAACATTCTTGCCAACAAATCCACTTGCTCCCACAATTAAGACTGATTTTTGTGCCATTCTGCCACCCTGGTAATTCCTTCATCAATACCTACCTTTGCTTCAAAGCCTAATACATTTTTAGCTTTCTCCACATTAGGAACTCTCATAACAATATCTGGTTTCTCCATCTTTACATATTCTAAATCAACTTTACTACCAGTTACCTCAACAACTTTCTCAGCTAAATCCTTAATAGTCATCTTTGTAGCAATATTTCCAATATTAAACACTTCTCCCTCAGCTTCAGGTTTCTCCATGGCCAATAAAGTTCCTTTTACACAATCATCAACATGGCACCAAGTATGCACCTGCTTTCCATCGTTGTTAATCGTAATCGGTTCACCAGCAAGAGCTTTTCGAACAAATATTCCTAAAGCTCCAGTATGACCTGTTTTATCTTGTCCTTCACCATAAATATTAAAATAACGAAGAATAGTAATCTTAAAATCATACTTCAATTTATATGCAAATAAAAAATTCTCACAAGCCAATTTACTATTAGCATACATCCACCTTATTTCTTGAGGAGGTCCTTCCATCATGGGCTCATCTTCTTTTGCATTATCAACCGAAGATCCATAGACTTCTGATGTTGAGCTAAAGACAATATGTTTCACATTATGTTCAACCATAGCATTTAACACATTATACGTTCCAATAATATTAACTTCCATCACTTCTCTTGGCAACTTCCAAGCAATATTCTGTCCTGCAATAGCTGCAAGATGAACAACAATATCTATACCCTTCATCTTTGCACTTAAAGCGTCATAATCAAGAATATCATCACCTTCTGATTTATCAAATACAACAATCTCATTGTCTTTCGCTAGCTCCTTACCAAGTAAAGAACCAATAAATCCTGTTCCTCCTGTAATGAGGATCTTTTTACCTGTAATCATACAAATAAGGGCTCAAATTGACTTTTTAAGTGTTGTGCTAGTATATTCTACTGGTAGAAAACTCTATTTTTGAGTGTAGATCTCCTTAACAGGCAACCTTACAATAAAGCAATACACAAACAATAATCCGTTAACTATTGAACTAACAAATCCAAAGTTCTGCGGAATCTTATACGTAATATAAGGAGCAATCTTCTTATCAGAAACTTTCCTCTGTTTCTGTATCCCTGCTCTTTTCTCCATAATCTTACCAAAATGTGTAACCAAATACAAATAACTCTTCAATCGAATATGAACTCGTAATTTTACCGTGCTCACTACAAGAGTCAACAACATATTCACCAAAATAAGTGGCACCATTTTCAAAACATTCCATCCTGAATAAAAGATCAAAGGATTAACTATCTTATTCTTCTCTCCATGAAACTCAAGTAAATTAGAAGCCTTAACACGAACCTGCCCACCTAAATGATCCAACCTACTCTCAGGAGCAATCTTAACATCGTATCCTTTTAACCGTGCCAACCAAGCAGCATAGGTATCTTCACCATAGATAAAATAATCTCCATCAAATGGCTCAGGCAACACATCTTTACGAAACATCATACTACAGCCAGATGCCATAAATGTAAAATCATCCTGATCAATTTTCTCACAATCTTTAATGTTAACGTTAACGGGCTCTCCCATCAAACTAATAACATTGCCTAATGTCTCAACATTACCATAAAATTCCTCAATATTATTAATACGACTTCCAACAATGGCAATCTTATCATCACTCTCTAACTTCTCTACCATAGATTTAAGATATCCTTTCTTAACAATCGTATCATTATTCAGCAACACCACATATTCTCCCTTAGCCTTACGAACACCAATATTATTTCCTTCAGCAAAACCCATATTATCGGTTTCTTCAACAAGAGTAATATCCAATTTCTTACCTAATTTTTCTATATGTTTCTTCAATCGATCAACATGTCCTATTTTACTACCATTCTCAACAACAATAACCTCAAAATTGGAATAATCATGACCAACCAAACTATCAAGACACTTGTTAGTATCATGTTCATTATTAAAATTCAATAATACGATAGAAACTTTTTTTGCCATGTTAGTATTTCCTAAAAAGTGATGTAAACCTGTACTTAACAATTAATCCAATCATAACTATTCCTAATTTCAAAGCTTTCCAAAAACTTCCTGTGACAGAACTCTGTCCCACTCTAGGTCCATACTTAACAGGAACTTCAATAAAATCAATTTTATTCAAAATAGTGAGCAACATTAACTCTGGACCAAAATGACTCGTCCCAATAGTAAACTTTCCTCGAATTTTATCAAGAGCTGATCTTTTTAACAGCCTCATACTACAACCCACATCAGAAAGATGAGTAGTATTAAACATAAACTCCATTAATTTAGCTACAAACCAATTTCCCCACTTCAAAAAAAGACCCATATTAGCTCCATTCAAAATAAGAGCTCTTGTTGTTCTTGTTCCAAACACCACAGGAAAATCATCTGAATAAGCTAACAATTTATCAACATCTTTAGCATAAAACGTTCCATCTGGTTCACTTACAATAACAATGTCACCAATTGCATCTTCAAACCCTCTTCGTATAGCCCAACCATACCCTTGTTTCTTCTCAAAAACCTGTTTAGCCTTAGTTTTCTCTACTTCTTCTTTAGTACCTTCAGCAGCATTGTTATTCACAACAAGTACTTCATCAACAAACTCATTAGCTAAAAATTCGTCACAAGCCTCTCTAATAGAATCTTTCTCATTATATGTTGGAAAAATAATGCTTACTTTTTGTCCTTTATACATTGTATATCACTTAACAACGGAACACATAACCGCTTTTAAAACCTTTTGAAACAGAGGTATACACCAACTCACATTCATTCACTCGTTTCCAGATATGGCTGTCTTTACTAATTCCAGGATAATCCAAAAGCAGAATAGTCCCCTCCTCAGCAATAGCTAAATCTACTCTTTGATCAACCAATTCATCACCCATCACATAATTGAACGTATGATCTTCATTTTCATAAATCTCCACATCACCATAAAAAGCAGTAGCCAGCATATTACTAATATAGGGCTTAGGCATCTCATTAACTCCTACATATTGATACAATTCAAACATAGTATCAGAAACATCTGGCTGAGTAAGTGGTTCCATAACTTCAACGATCATAAATAAGTTAAAACCAAACAGCAATCCCAAAAATACAGCAAAAGCTGACTTCCGAACTTGATCCTTACCTTTCCAAATAACCAGAAACAAAAAGAATGAAATAATAAAACTAAGAGCAATCATTAGAAAACTAATTTTAATAACAGGACCTGTAGAACTGCTCAAAGGAATCAGAAAATTCCATTGAAAACTCTTAACAAGAGCTCCGTAGTAAGCAATAGAATGTGTAACTCTTGTCCCATATATATTCAACAACAAACTGAAAAAATAACCAAAAAAAACAAACAATCCTCCCAACATCAACTCTTTCTTATGCAATCTAAATTCTGCTATAACATCCCCGCATACAAGAGCCAATGCAGGTATTCCAATCATAAGATATCTATCATACGTAGCAACTAAATCTTTTCCTACAAAAAAGTAAAACACAAGAGGAACTAACACCCATAACCAAAACACAACATATTCCTTTTTACGTTTATAGAAACTATATCCAAAGAGAAAGGTGTACAATGCTGTTCCCCAAAGTAAAAAATACACAAGTGGCAATACAGAAAAGAAACTTTTTCCTTCAACAACAACAGTACTGGTTGCATGACCAAACACATGTTGAAACAAAGGTTGATTGAACAAATATGCCCATCCTACCCAGGAAAAGAAGAAAGCCATACCCACAATAAACACAGGAATAAAATCCTTAATGGCAGGAACGATCTTCTTATGACTATACCATAAATGTAATCCAATTATCGGTAATAAAATCACAGCAGTAATCTTAGTCAACATACTCAGTCCAAAAAGAAAAGCAGTAACCCATAACCATTTCTTCTGACGAGTATGATCATACTCCATATAACTCCACATCGTAACTAACAAAATAAAAGTAAGAAAACTTCCTTCCATATCAACTTGTAATGAAGCAACATAATGCCAGAAACTAAATAACATTAAGGCTCCAGCCCATCTCCCTGTTTTCTCGGAAAAATACCTTCTACCAATAAAATACACCAAGAGAATATTAATAATCCCAAAAATAAAGGGTAACATCCTCATTGTATATGCATTGGTAACAAAACCTAAATTAAAAAATTGAAATCCCCAAATAGCAAGTGGTGGATGAGGAATAAATTTAGTAATACCTTCATATGTAGCAAATTCTCTAATAACATAACCCCAGACAGCTTCATCTTGATAGAGAGCATCGCCTAATCCTCCTAAACGCAACACTATACCAAAGACCAACAATAACAAGAACCATTTATTTATTTTTTCCATAGTAAAGTTACTTTTGAGCCACAATTAACATCTGTTTAGCTAACGGCTTAAACGGACTAAGCAAATACAATCGAGTTAACAACGAACTCTTAGGTAATCGTGATTTCATCTCTAAAGGTAGATATTTCTTAAGTACAGTCTCAATAGTAAATCCATGCCCTACTAAAAAATCAGCTAGACTGACATGAGAGAAAATAGTTTTGTGTGTATAATCATGGAAATATTCTTTGTATGCATAATGATAGTTAGGCTGCATCAATACAATCTTTCCACCCTCTTTCAAAATAGTCTTAATCCCTTCTACCATCAAATTTAATTGATTTTTATCAAAATGTTCAAAGAAATTAGAAGCAAATACCACATCAAAATTTTCAGGAATTTCACCAACCTTAGTTCCATCCATCACATGAAACTCTACGTCTTCATCTAAATATTTCTTAACCTCTCCATGGATATCGAGTGCATGTTTCTTACCTGCTTTGATATTATTAATAAAATCACCATATCCACACCCTAAATCCAACACAACACCATCCTTTGGAACAAATTGTTGTAAATGGGAAGCTATAGCTTTCCAAACAACTTTCCTCTTAGGATCATGTGTAAACCGTGTAGCATAATATTTCTTATTCATAGTATAAGGGAAGAAATGACGGTTTTTAAGTGTTGTGGAGTCTTATTTCCCCAACTTCTCCATTAACAACTTTTTAACAGCATGTCCGATAATAGAATGAATATCTTCACTCACTTCCATATCTTGAACCTGAGCATGAACTGATAAATCTGCAATCTCTTTGATCTTTCCACCATCAAAACCACATAAAGCAACTGTAGAAACATCTTTCTGTTTAGCATAAAGAAGCGCTTTCACAACATTAGGACTATTACCACTCCCACTAATCCCCACAACTAAATCACCAGCCTGTAAAAAATTCTTTAAAGGTTCCAAAAAAATATCATCGTAAGAAATATCATTGGCAACAGCCATCATACTAGGGACATTATCATTCAAACACATCACTTTAAACCGCTTCTCAAGACCATTACTCACATCTTTCACCATATCTCCACACATGTGAGAAGCATTGCCCCCTGATCCACCATTTCCAAAAAAATATAGGGTGCCCTCTCGTTCATAACAATCCCAAATTAATTCAACAAAAGAATCCATACTTTTACGATCCAAACTATCAAGAGTTTTCTTTACCGTATCAAAATAACCATCAACAGTCATTAATATTCATCTCCTACATGGACAATCTTACTTCCTTCATGTTCAAACTTAAACTTCAACTCTCGATAATCTTGTAATGCACTCCGAAGTTGTTGCTGCTTTTCAGGTTCACAATAAAATAATAAAAATCCTCCACCGCCTGCACCTAACAATTTTCCACCAGTTGCTCCGTTAGCCAAAGCCTTATTATACAAACTTTGAATCAGTGGATTGCTAATTGATTTAGCCAATTTTTGCTTTAATTCCCAATTCTTATGCATGACCTCACCAAATTGAGGAAGATTATTTTTATACAAACTATCCTTCAAATCTTCCACTAAATCTACCATTTGCTTCAACATATCCACTTTATCCTTTTGAGCCATATTTGCCTTTTGCTCAGCCAAAATACTAGAAGTATCTCTCTGTTCACCAGTATAAAACATTAACAACCTTTCCTGCAATCCTTTATACACTTCTTTTCGTAGATGAACAGGGTCTACATGAACACTCCCATCTGCATTAAATTTAATCACATTCAATCCACCATGGGCAGCTGCATACTGATCTTGTTTTCCAATAGGTTCTTGTAATTGTTCAATCTCAATCTCACAAGCCTCTCTCGCTAATTGAGCTTTACTGACCATTCTGCCATTCTTGGAATGTAGATTGTGTAATAACCCCACTGTAAATGCACTACTACTCCCAAGTCCGGTTCCTGAAGGAATATCTGCATTACTACTAATCTCAACAGCTCCAGGAATGTTAAATTTCTTAATAACTTCTCGAAATACAGGATGTTTTATCTCTGCGTGAGAACTCGCTGTCTCTGTTTGTGAATATTTTAATCGTATTTTCTTTTCATCAAAGAAATTATGAGAACTAATATACATAAATTTGTTAATCGTTGTACTCAACACCGAACCTTGATGATGACGATAAAAAGACTCCAAATCACTCCCTCCACCAACAAAACTAATCCTGAAGGGTGTTCTTGTAATAATCATAGTATTCACAAGTCTTTATCATCTTTTAAGCATTGTTGTAGTATGGTATCTATTGCAACTTTTAGACTCTCCACAACAAGATCAGCCTTAACCTTTGTTCCATCATGAGTTGTATCAATACTTCTAGTGCCATCTATAACTGCAGTCTTTACACCTGCATTCTGTCCACATAACACATCTCCTGCAAAGTCTCCAATCATCCAACTTCCTTCTAATTCAATATTAAAATCTTTAACTGCAGTCTCAATCATTAATGTTCCTGGTTTACGACATAAACAAGTATACTTATAGAATTTATTTTCCTCGGGAAAACCTTTCTCAAAATGATGGGGACAAAAATACATTCCATCCAATTTAGCACCTTCTTTCCCAAGCAACCATTCCATCTTTTTATGAATTTCATCTAAACCTTCCATAGAAACTAATCCTCGTGCAACAACAGGCTGATTAGATATCATAATAACCAAATACTCAGTCAAATTCAATTTTCGTATAGCCTCTGCAGCTCCTGGCAATAATTCCATATCCTCAAGCTTATGCAACAACTTAACTTCCTTATTAATCGTCCCGTCTCTATCTACAAAAATTGCTTTTCGTTTATGCTCTTTTCCACATCTCTTAACCTTACCAGAAACAAAAGCCTTATTCACCTCCTCCAATCGTGAAGGTGTTCCCATATCTTTCAAATATTCTGCAGTATTATAACCAAACAGCTTCATTTTATCTACAACAGCAGGAAAAAAGTCTGTCCCAAAATCTCCTTTATCAGGCAACTCATCAACAACAGGTGATTTCAAAACATATAATCCAGCATTGACCATATTATGAAAAAACTTTCCTTCAATTTCTTTTTTAGAATGAAATGCTGTAATCTTACAACTAAAATCCATCTCAACCAAATCAGAATCTTGAGGATGATCATTAGGATGGACAACAAGTGTGGCATCTGCATCATGATTTTTATGAAAAGCAATTAACTTTCCCAAATCCATATGCACTAATACATCACCATACAAAATAAGAAAATCAGAATCCAACTCTTTAGCAATTTTCTTAACTCCTCCTGTAGTTCCTAGAGGTTCTTCCTCTTCATAATATTGAATCTTAACACCAAACTTCTCTCCATTACCAAAATAATCCATAATAGGTTCTTTCAAATGACCAACCGTCATCCAGATATCTACGATCCCATATTTCTTCAACAATTCAACTTGATGTTCCAAAATGGACTTTCCACCAATCTCAATTAACCCTTTAGGAATTTCCTTGGCAAGATCCCCCATACGAGTTCCTCTTCCGCCACACATAATAACAGCTTTCATAGTAACTTACCTAAACCTTCCTCTAAACAAATCGTAGGTTTCCAACCCAACACTTCTTGAGCCTTTGCAAAACTTCCATATTCAACATCTTTTTCATCCTTCCGTATCAAAGCACTATTAACATGAACAATTATTTCCCTCTCTTTATGCTTTCCAATAATATCTACAATCTCCTTAGCAGATGCCCCTCTCCCAGAACAAATATTAAACACCTGAATTTCTTTATCAAATTGCTTCTCCAAAGCTAAAACAAATGCCTTAATCACATCATCTACATAGGTATAATCTCTCTGAGCAGAAATATCCCCCAAGGTAATCTCACTCTCTCCTTCACGTAGTTGACTCAAAATAGTAGGAACGAGAAAATTATCCTTTTGTTTAGGTCCATACACATTAAAAATTCGAAAAATAACAAATTCACTTCCCGAACTATAAAAATTAATTAAATTCTCCGTTAAAAGCTTAGACCTTCCTAAAACATTTAATGGCTTGGTAACATGCTCCTCAGTAATAGGAAGAGAAGATATCTCTCCATAGACTTTCCCAGTAGAAGCATACAAAAATTTCTTAACTTGCTTCTCCCGCATAACATCTAACACATTCTTAGTTCCCAACAAATTAATCTGCAAGGTATCAAATTTATTATCAATAATATCGGCGTGTGCTGTTAAAGCAGCAAGATGGACAACAGCATCCACACCCTCCATAGCTTTTCCAACTGCTTCTTTATCAAGTACACTTCCAGAAATATATTCCACACCACCAACCAAACAACTTGCCTTCCTGCCTAATCCAACTACAGTATGTTCTTTTGCAAGTAAAGTAGTAGCTAGAAATTGACCAAGAAATCCATTAACACCAGTAATAAGAATTTTCATCTCTAATAATACCCCTTCTCTAAAAATTCCCTCCAGTAATCAAGAATAGATTTCATGGTTTCATCCAATTGAATAGTAGGCTTCCATCCCGTAAGTTGTTCAAATTTATCAAATTTACCAATAAACGTATTCAATTCTGTTGGACGAACACGTTCAGGATCAACTTCATACGTAATTTTATCCCGCATAGGAGATGCTTGAATTAACATTTTCAAACACTCTTCCATCGTATGAATTTGTTGTGTCCCAATAAGATACAGCTCACCAGGAACTCCTTTTTCCATAGCTAGATAATATGCTTTAACCGTATCTCGAACATCAGTAAAATTACGAGTAGCCTCTAAATTTCCTACTTTAATTACAGGTGGAATAATCCCTTTCTCAATTTGTGCTATCTGAAATGCAAATGAAGCATTAGCTCCTAAGATATCTCTACGAGTCCCTTCATGATTAAATGCTCGTGTTCTAATAATCTCAAATCCATAAGAAGCTCCATAACTCATACAAACTGCATCTTGTGCAACCTTTGAGGCTGCATAGGGATTAATAGGATGAATTCGAGTCTCTTCAGTAATAGGAATCATTTCTTTAGGAACATCTCCAAACTCTTCAGGAGTACAAGAAATTAACAGACGAGCTTTATTTCCAACGACTCGCATAGCTTCAAATAAATTTACGGTCCCTACTGCATTGGTCTGCATGTAGGCTGCTGGCATATCCCAACTAGGGGTTACCCAACTTAAAGCTCCTAAATGATAGATAAAATCAGGCTGACTCTTTTCAAGAGCCCTCACCAAACTCGTTTCATCATTAAGATCACCATTAAGCAACGTAATCTTATCTTTAGTATCCTTAATATTCCTAAGTGAAGAATTTGGCCGTTTCAAACCATAAATTTTGTAATCAGTATTAGCAAGCAAATAATCAACTAAATGACTACCTACAAAACCAGTAACACCAGTAATAAGAACTTTTTTTTGGTCATCCATAATAAACTGAGAAATCATTCACCACTTATAAAGTTTCTGCCCATAGACTGCAACCCCGTAGTAGACTCTTCAATAGCATTAAATCCTAATTCCTTAACAGCTTTTGCATTACTCACCACATGATTTCGACCAAATTCTCCTAAAATATTAGCCATACGAAGATGTTTACCCATCGATCCAGCAAACATCGCTACCCCTTCTCCAATACGTGAAGAAAATGTAGGCAAACTCCGAGTTTTACACTCCACCTTCAATCCATTACAGATACTCTGAAAAAACTGCTTAGTTGTAAGCGGTTCCGTATCAGTAATCAAATACGCCTCACCAGTCTTTGACTTCTGCTCAGCTAAAACTAGTGCATCACACACTTGTTGTAATGCTACATACGAACGAAGACTTCCTTCTTTCCCAATATAAGGCATCTTTTTACCTTTTCTAAGACCATCCATGAGTTCATTCAAATTCTTAGAAGCAGGACTTCCATAAAACACAGAAGGACGGATCATACTCAAAGTAACTCCTTTATCTGCCAACTTCAAAAGTAAATGTTCTCCTTGCACTTTACTTTTAGCATAATGAGTCAAAGGGTGAAATGGGGTTTCTTCATCCATCACTTCGCCTTTTTTATTTTCTCCATGAATAGAAGAACTACTCACATGAACAAACTTCTTCACACCAGAATTAATTGCCGCTTGCAACAAATGTGCAGGAGCATCTCGATTAACAGTATAAATTTCCTTGGTATATACTGGATGTTGCATTCCTGCACAATTAAACACACTATCCATACCTTTCATATATCCTTGTAATTGCTCAAGTGGAGCTCGCACATCCACAAACTCAACAGTAACTTTATCAGAGTAAGTAAACATCGAATCAAACTGAGGACTCTTCATAGAAGGATGGACTAAACAAGTAATCTTTCGGTCATCCTTTAACAAAGTATCAATAAGTTGATTTCCTAAAAATCCAGGAGCTCCTGTTACTAATACCTTATTTTCCATTCTGTATCCTCATATACTGTTTCTTAAACATTCTTGAAATCTTCTCAGGCCAAATTCCAGTAATCATTCGAAAAACACGAACCTTCAAATTAGGATAACAAAACTGCACCCTCTTCTCCAAAGCTTTCACAATATACTTTGCACAATCTTGAACAGTGGTTTCTTCCCCACCTGCAGGCAGAACTAACTTATCCTTAGGACCTACAACATGATCTCTAAAGGTAGTTTTTGTCCGATCAACAAAAACACTAGTCACACTAATACCTTTTTCCTCAATTGCCAAGGATTCTGATAATCTATCCAATGCAGATTTAGAAGCCGAATACACACCTTGATAGAATGCTCCATGAAAAGTAATTGCTGATGAAATATTAACAATGGATCCTCCATCCATAAGTGGCAATACTTGTTGAATAAGCATCATTGGACCCCACACATTGGTATCAAATACTTTTTTAGCATCCTCAACCTTAGAATCTCGAACCGTTTCAAATAATCCAATTCCTGCATTGTTAATCAGAACATCAAGTTTTCCATATTTCTCCTTAATCTTCCCAACCAAATCAACAATAGACTTCTCAGAACAGACATCTACTGCAAAAGCATCTACACTATGACCTTCCTTCTTCAACTTTCCTTGAAACTCTTCCAATGGATCTAAAGTTCGAGAAGCAATAATAACCGTAGCACCTTTTTTACATAATAAAATAGACAAAGCCTTCCCAATACCTCGAGAAGCTCCTGTGACTAAAACTATGTTCCCCTGTAATGATTTCATAATCTTACACCTTAAATCGTAATTTCAAAACATCCACAAAAATACCACCGACTAATTTTGGCAATTTCTTAAATGAAAATGTTCTCTGAGCTAAAATCTCTCTTTCTAAATGCGTAACAGGAATCTCCTTAATCTTAAATCCTTTAGTAACCGTCCTAAGTAAAATCTCAGTAGAAATACATTCTTTAAACAAAGTGCACTCAGGTAATACTGCATCTAACACTTTTCGCTTATAAATTTTAAATCCAGCATCAATATCTCTAAATCGATGTAAAAATAATACAGAAATGTAAGCATTATACACTTTTGACATCACAATTCTCTGCCAAGGATCCTTTCGTTGCTTTTTAATCCCACTAACAACATCATAATTCTTCAAATAAGGTAACATCCTAAAAAAATCTTGAGGATCATGTCCCCCTCCTGCATCAGAAAGAAAAACTAAATCACTTTTAGCGAGAGCAAGAGCATCTTTATTCGCTTTATTATATCCTTTCCGCTCAACACCAGACACTAATACAAAAGGAATTTTCTTATGAACGTCAGCCAAAACTTGTTTAGTATTATCCGTGCTGCCATCTTCAGCTACAATAATCTCTGCCTTACCATCATACACCTGAACAACCTGTTCATACAAATCAGCTATAACTTTAGCAATAACTTTCTCCTCATTATACACAGGTAAAATAATAGAAAGACTCGGCTCACTCATTACTTCCACCTTCTAATTTCTTTGCTAAAGCTTGGCTATGTTCAGCAACATGATCAGAATTCATATACTCAAATTCTGCAAACCTTCCATTACTCTCAATTCCGATACTTCGTAAATACTCAAGAACCTTATCTGTATTCTTCCGATGATCTAAATCATAAATAACGTAAGCATACTTGAAACTATTAACCTCAATATCTTCAACATCCTCTCTCTTGACAAAATTACAATTGTCCAATCCATCAATGACCTTCTCCTTAATCTCCTCAACAGGTAATGTAGAAAGATAACTTCCAGGACGATAGGTAATCTCAGCTAAAAATGTACTCTTGCCATCAGGAGCACAATACTCATCCCCTAAAAAGTTTAATTTACTCAATCGATGAAAAATAACATCTTTATCAGCAATATAGATAGCTAATTTCTCTCCAATCGTATCTTTTGTAGCTCGAATCAACACAACATAGATACTAATATACAACATATTATCCAAAGCAGTAGTAATTTCTGCAGGAGCGTCAAGATAGGCAAACAATTCATGTAAAGGCATACAGTTAATCATTTTTTCAGATTTAAATTGGCCTTTATCACTTTCAACAACCCACTCTTTCCCTTCACGTTTCATGGAAGTAATATTAACTGGATTCATAATCTTAGATTTATCTTTAATTCGATCTGCATACGCATCAACCAAACTCTGAAACCCACCAGTAGTAGGATATTCAAAATGTAATTGGTGTTTATATCCTTCAGTCTCGACTCCTTCAGCTGATTTAATCACATCTTCTTTAGGAGGTTTAGGAATTCTTCCCACCATCTGAGTATCCATACAACTACTATCAAATTTCCAAATCTTTTCATTGTAAGGCTGTAAATACGATCGAGTAATCCCCTCTCCAAAAGTCTTCAAAAAGAATTGAAGCATATTTTTTGCTTCATAGTTTTCATACGGATTATGAAGAAATTCTTGTAAACAATAATCTCGATCAGCTTCAGGTAAAGCAGCTAAATCATTTTCAAATGGATACTTAACAAATTTTCCCTTGAAATAAATACTATTACTCCGCTTAATCTTATTCGTTTTAATAAAACTTGAATGTAATGCCAGAATTTCCTTATTCTTAGAAAAGAGAATATGTGGCCCTACATCATGAGTAATCCCTTTAAAATCATAACTTCTACAAAGACCTCCTATTTTTTCGTCTTTCTCTAAAATAATGCTATCTTCTTTGAGAAAATAAGCCAAACTCAGGGCTGCAATCCCTCCTCCAAGCAACAAATAAGTCATAAAATATTGAAAATACATAACGTATTTAAACATTCCTACACTCCAGAAGTACATGTGTGGAATCTGTGGAATGTATGGAATAGAGGACAAGGAGCTCCTAAAATCCATGATGAAAGTAATGAAATACCGTGGGCCAGACGAAGAAGGAACATTCTCCGATAAAAACTTCTGTATGGGTATGGTAAGACTGTCTATTATCGATCTTTCTACTGGAAAACAACCGATCTACAATGAAGATGAATCCTTAGCAATTGTATTTAATGGTGAAATCTACAATTACCTAGAAATTAGAGCTCAATTAGAGAAAAAACACACCTTCAAAACAGATTCTGATACCGAAGTAATTATCCATGCATATGAAGAATGGGGAGTAGACTGTCTTAAGAAATTAAATGGAATGTTTGCCTTCTCCATATATGATTCCAATAAAGAATTTCTATTTATAGCAAGGGACAGATTAGGAATTAAGCCACTCTACTACACCCACGATACAGAAAACGACCAATTCTTTTATGCCTCTGAAATAAAGTGTCTATTGCAAAACCAAGACATCAAAAAAGACCTAGATCCAGATGCATTAAATCAATACTTGTCATACCGATTTGTATTGGGAGAAAAAACAATTCTAAAAAACGTAAAAAGACTTCAACCAGGACATTTTCTCACGATAAACAAAGGCATACTCAAAATTCAAAAATACTGGGACATCTCTCTCAAAAATCAATCAGATAATGTAGCTAAAGCAAAAAAAGAAGTCCATGATGAACTAAAAGATGCTGTTGAAAGAAGACTTATCTCAGACGTCCCACTTGGAGCACTCCTCAGCGGAGGATTAGATTCATCTGCAATAGTTGCCATGATGAAAGAATTTACTGAAAACATCAAAACATTCACGATTGGCTTTGAAGGTGAACCTGATAATGAATTCAAACAAGCAAAATTAGTCTCTGACCATGTAGGCACTGATCATACTGAACTGACCTTATCATCTTCCTCACTCAAAACACTCCCTAAGATTATCTACCACCTGGATGAACCAGTAGGAGACTTAACCACACTTCCTGCCTACCAAATCTTCAAAGAAGCAAAGAAACATGTTACCGTTATGGTCATGGGAGAAGGTTCAGATGAAATCTTTATGGGATATGAACAATACCGATTGATGAAGGCAACTAAACTATACGACAAAGCTGTCCCATCTGGAATAAACAAATATCTAATCAAACCATCCCTAAATCTTCTTCCCAAAGATGGGGCGTTTGACAAACTAGGTGAGTTACTAGATAATGTAAAAGATCCTCAAAATAGATACTATCAATTAACTACAATCTTCAACGATAAAGAAAAACATGATCTTCTCAAACCAGAAACCATCAACCAATTTGCATATTTACATGACGATTACAAAATATTGACCAAATACTTCCAAAATCCCGATAATAAAGATCATAAACAGAATGAATTGAATAGTGTGATGCACTTTGAATTAAAAAATTGGCTAGTTTCGGATATCTTAACTCGATCAGATAGAATGACCATGGCTCATAGTATGGAAGGCCGTGTTCCATTCATGGATCACAAAGTGGTAGAAGCAGCCATGAGAATCCATCCTAAATTAAAGTTGAAAGGAAATAATGAAAAACTCATCCTAAAACAAGCAGTTTCTCATCTATTGCCAAAAGAAATCATCAAAAGAAAGAAACAAAGATTCTTTACACCGATTGATCACTTCTTTGGAGGAGAATTCAAAGAACTAACAAAACAAACGCTTTTAGAGTCCAAATTCATCAATGGAATTTGTAAAAAAGGCTACATTGACAAACTCTTAAACTATCAAGATAATCTTTCATACAAATTAATCCTAAAACGTCATAAACTCACCTCACAATACTATGCAAGACAATTATGGTCATTATTAGTCCTAGACCAATGGCACGACATATTTGTAAATGATAAGAAAGTATAATATCGCTTAGCTATAAAACATCTTCTCAGCTACTTTACCTTCAACAAAAGCATGTTGAAACATATTCTTAAACCTAAACTTAGCAAAATGATGATACACACCAAGTAAAATCCTCATATGTGCTTTCCCATACTTAACAGACATATTCTTAGAAGTAAAATACGAAGTTAAAGCCAACATTTTACACACATCAAACTGTTTTTTATCCATCCAAGGAATATTTTCCTTAGTAGGAATAGTCTGATCAAAACTTGCCCATCCTTTTAAATCCTTAGGAACTTTAAGACCTTGTTGTAAAGCGATATTAAACAATGAAGTTCCAGGATACGGACAAGCAACAAAAAACGGAGCATAGGCATGTTTATTTTCTTTTAACATACTCATAGCCAAATCAACAGATTGCTTCAATTCATCCATAGTCTCAGTAGGATAACCAGCAATAAACGTATATTTCATTGAAATAGGATATTTACTTATTTTCTTATTAGCATTCTGCATATCTACAACTTTTTTAGCTCCACCAATAATATTCAAGACTCGTTGACTCCCACTCTCAACTCCAACATCCAATTGTCTTGCACCACTTTTATACATTTTCTCCAAAAGATCATCATCAATCCTACAAATAGTATCTGCCCTTATCCCAAGAGTTCCCCAGGTAATATCCATCTTTTCTTTAATAATAGCTTCAGATATTCCTTTCACCCGCTTCAAATCAAAAGCAAAGTTATCTTCTTGAAAATAAAAATCCTTTATCCCATACTTATCTTCCATATACTTTAATCGTTCAATAACCATTTCCGGACGTAATGCCTTCCAACTTCGTTTATACAATACAGGAATGGCACAAAAACCACAGGTATACGGACATCCTCTACTAGTAATCATAGTAATACTCGGTTTTGCAGAATCAAAATTTAATCCATAATATTTTTTAAAATCAACTAACTCATAAGGAAGATCAGGAATAGTTTCAAAATCTTTGATAATCTCTCTTTCACGATTCTTAATAATCTTAACTTCTCCATTTTCTTTTTTCTTATACAAAAGTCCAGGGATGTCATCAATACTCTCTCCTTTCTCTAGCTTCTCAACTAACTTCATAAATGTAAATTCACCTTCACCAATCATGACCATATCCACTAAAGGATGTTTAATAGTTTGATCAGGAAATAAAGTCGGATGAGGTCCTCCCCAAACAATAGGTGCATCAGTATGTTCTCTGATAATTTCAGCCAACTCGAAACAATTATCAATCATCATTCCAGTCGTAGTAGAAAGTGCAACACAGACAGGATTTTTTTTACAGTGAGTGATTAACTTCTGTTTCCAATCTTTGTCAACTCGTTGGTCAATAAGAATTACTTTATATCCTTTCTTCACTGGCATGGATGCAATTGAAAGCATAGCATGAGGCAGTCTAGCCCCCATATTCTCCCAACTGCCATAACTCGGCTGTATTAATAAAACTTCAGTCATAAAAACACGGAGTCATAGAATGTTTATAAGGTTTATGTCAAAAATCTATCATAATCCCCAGTACAATAATCTTTAAATAACCCTCAATATTCCTAAAGAGTATAATGATATTAATTACAGGTGCAACAGGATATATTGGTTCTAAATTAGCAAAGAAACTCTCAGATCAAGGAGAGAAAGTAAGAGCTATGGTCATAGAAAATGACAAAATGATCCATAATCTTGATGGTGTCAAGTGTGAAAAAATGATTGGTGACATCACCAACCCAGAACTTCTAAAAAAATGCATGAAAGGGGTAACCACAGTCTACCATTTAGCAGCAATTCTAGTAGCAAAAGACAAAAAAGCATTCAATGCTGTTAACTTTGAAGGAACAAAAAATGTCATTAATGCAGCAGTAGATGCTAAAGTAAAACATTTTATCTTAATCTCAGCTGCAGCTGCAGCCTACAAAACAAGAACTACATATGGACATTCAAAAATAAAGTCTGAACACCTTATGAGACAGTATGATGGAAAGATTAACTACACCATTATCAGACCTACTTTACTATACGGTCAAGGAGGATCTCAAGAACTAAAGATTTACGTTGAAACATTAAGAAAATTCCCTTTTATCATTCCAACTATTGGAACATTAAGAGCAGTAAAAAGACCGGTCTGGGTAAATGATATTGCAGAAGGTCTAGCAAAAGTTGCAAATAACAAAAAATCCTATGGAAAAACCTACAATTTTGGTGGCGGAACAGCCATGACTATGTGGGCATATACCAATTTAATTAGAAAGACATTTAAAATAAACAAACCTATGATACCTATTCCCTTGTTTATATGCTATATGATAGCATGGATTTGGGAGAAAGTATCTGAGGAACCCATGTTAAAAAAAGATTATGTCATTGGAGCAGCAATGTCTGCTAACTTTGAACAAAAATCTGCTTTTGAAGACTTAGGTTACAGACCTGTGTCTATCGAAGTAGGTTACCCTCAGGGCTTTAAAACGCCAGAGGATCTCTTCTAGTATGAAAAACACTACCAAAAATATTCTTCTCTTAATCGTTGTCATCATTCTCTGTCTATTCTTCTTAGAAGGATTCTTTAGAATCTTCTTTGCAGACTATTCACATACATTAGGTGGTCCTGGAATGAAAAAACTCATAGAATCTACAGAATTCAATAATTTAGGATTCCGTTCAGACACAGACATAACAACTAAAACAGGTCCAAGAATAATCATCCTTGGAGATTCAATGAGTTTTGGCCATGGAATAAAGGAAACAAAGAATACCTGGCCTGCACAGCTAGAAACCAAATTAAAAGAACAAAATCCTAACGTAGAAGTGATTAACACAGCATGGCCCGGTGAAGATACAGAAACTGAACTCCTCATCTACAAAAGAAAAGCAAAACAACTCAACCCAGACATTGTAATCATTGGATATTTTCTAAACGATGCAGAAACAGATGAATCTCTAAAAGCAAGAGAAGAACATCACAAACAGTTCCAATCTTCATCCTACATAGGAAACATCTTCCACGCTGTATTTGGAAAATTCTTCCTAGAAAACTCTTATCTCTACAATATGATAATTATTTTCTACGACTCCTTAAAACAACAAACGTTTGAAGATTCTTACATTAATCAAGTAACCACAACATACAATGGAAATCTCTCACTACATCAACAACAAATTACCAATCTCATCCAAGAAATAAGAGACAGCAACGCAGTCCCTATTGTTGTAACCATCCCATTCTTCTATAATTTTGAAGAATATCCGTTTATGAATGCACACAATTTTGTAGAGAATGCTGCATTTGAAAACAATGCTGCCTACATCGACCTTTTAGATAATTTTAAAAACAAAGACGCTTCCGAATATGTTATTGGAAAGTATGACAACCATGTCAATGAAGAAGGATCAAAGATTATTGCAGATCAAATAGCAACATTCATTGCTACACACGAGTTAATCTAAATGGGAAACAGATCATTATTAGGGGATGTATGGGACTT
>Ga0187833_10001702_pt1 | contig 24737 bp, 21 predicted proteins | sample ETNtaG_37_FD_167968 | JGI IMG/M metagenome (GOLD analysis project Ga0187833, IMG submission 167968) | Marine microbial and viral communities from oxygen minimum zone, Eastern Pacific Ocean - ETNP2014_SV_400_PacBio MetaG (Illumina Assembly) | ecosystem: Environmental > Aquatic > Marine > Hypoxic...
GCCCAGGAAGCGGGTGGCCCGGTAGTCCTGGATCGCCCGAAGCACGCCGAGGGGATCGAACCGGCGGAACAGCACGATAGTGGCCCCGGTGGCCAGCGGCACATTCATAACCCCGGCAATCCCCCCAATGTGAAAGAGGGGCAACGCGGCGATGAAGACCTCTTCCCCCTCCCGGTACTGGAACCAGGTCTTGAACTGGAGGGCGTTGACCACCAGGTTTTGGTGGGTGAGCATGCTCCCCTTGGGCACGCCCGTAGTGCCCCCGGTGTAAGGCAGAAAGGCCAGGTCCCGCACGGGATCAATGTCCGGACACCGGTAGGGGCGCAAGACTTTGCGCCCCAGCTGCGATTCCACCAGGGCTTCCATGGAATGGACCTCCCGGTCCGGGGAATGTACCTCGCCATCCAGCGGCCCGCCGGTGACGATGACGTGGCGCAGGGCGGTATCCGCGGCCACCTGCTCCACGAGGGGATAGAGACCGGCCTCGCAGAGGATAGCCTTGGCTCCCGAGTCTCGAAGCTGATGGCCCAGCTCCTCGCCCCGGTACATCGGGTTGCAGGGCACCACCACGGCCCCAGCCTTGAGGATGCCGTAGAACCCCACCACCAGGGCCGGTGAGTTCTGCAGGAAATAGGCCACCCGGTCTCCCCGGCCGATGCCCAGTGCCGACAACGCCGCGGCAAATAGGTCCGACTCGCCGTCCAGGGCGGCGTAGCTTGTGGCGCCCAGTTCCCGCCCTTCGACGCCGTCGTAGAAGATGATGGCGGTACGGTCTGGGAAGCGGGTGGCGGAATCCTGGAGGAGACGGTAAAAGGGGACCTTCGGGTAGGAGATGCTCTTCGGCACCCCGGCGGGGTAATGCTGAAACCAGGGCCGGTCCATCAGTGCCCCACTCTGAGAATTGGTGGCAGGGCGAGAATGTGCCCGTGACGGGTTGGGCGAAATCCCCCCAACCCCCCTTTACGAAAGGGGGGCGAAAAGGGGTTTCTCGGTTCGTTAGTCATGCATTGACGCATAGGGAGATCTTGTGACTTTTCCCGGAGCCCTTGACTGGCCCGCGAGAACTGAGAGCGCGGAGACCTCAGGCGCTGAAGCCGGTTTGCAGCTTGGACAGCATGTCGTCCAGCTCCTTCACGTACCCTTCCATCGACTGAATGTCGGCGTCGCTGAGGTGGGCGTAGCGGCGCTGGGACGCAACATACTCCCGCACGGTTGCCTTGCTTGGGATGTTCTGGCGATCGAAAACGCCGTCTTTCCATTCGAACAGGGGCCATATCCCGCTGTTCACCGCCAGGCGGGACACCTCGATTCCCTTGTCGTCGTCGTAGCCCCAAGAGGGGTTGCAGGGGGTGAGGATCTGGATAAAGGCGGGCAGCCGCGTGGCCGCGTTCCGGATCTTCCGCTCGAGGTCTTGCGGATGGGAGGTGGAGGCGGTGGCCACGTATTCGGCGCCACTGAACATGAGCATTAGCGTGAAGTGTTTTGGGTGGCGCAGCTTGCCGGAGGGACGCACGCCGGTGCGGGCCATGGGATGGGTGCTGCCGGTGGCGTGGCTCCCGCTGGCGGCGTGGGCCTGGTTATCGCAAACCACGTGGAGGTACTTGTAGCCCTGCTGAAAACCGGTGGCCAGGTCCTCCAGTCCCAGGTCCACCTGACCGTCGCCGTCGATAACCACGATGGGACGGTCGATGCCCCGCACCTGCATGGCGGTGAGCATCCCGACCACTCCGCTGTCATGGGTGCCCAGGCCGCTGCGCTGGAGAAAGTCCCGGCCGATGCCGCACCCCTGGCCAAAGACGATGGGTTTCTGGTCCGCCATAACGTCGAAGACCACGTGCATCACCAGGCGGGCCGCCAGGTTCTCCGGGCAGCCGGGGCATTGATTGGCGGTAACGTTCATGTAGACCCGCTGCTCCGGGGTCTCCATGACCATCTTTATGGGCATTGCTTCCTCTCTTGCATGGTTTGGACGTTCAGCCCCCCTTCGCCGGCGAGGGTGCGAGGGACGCTGTTACTTCTTTAACGCCCGGGCCAACATCTCCTCGTCCTCGATCACCTGGAAGTGCCAGCCCAGAGCCTCGTCAGGGCGGCCCTGCCGCGCCGCCGCCATGGCTTCTTCCGCCATGTACATCACACTGCAGTGGGTAACGTCGCGGCCGCCCAGGCCCACGATGCGGCCCAGCACCATCGGAGGTTGCGGCTGCCCGAACAGGGCGCTGCGCAGGTCCTGGTAGACGGCGGCCACCGGGTTCCGGTCCAGCACCACCACCGCCTTGATCCCTTTCAGGGCCTCCACCAGGTCCTCGCCGGGAAACGGCCGGAGGGTGTGGACTTTTACCATTCCCACCGCCTTCCCCTGTTCGCGGAGCCGGTCGACGGCGTAGCGGGAGGTGGCGGACAGAGAGCCCATGGCCACGATGGCTACCTCGGCGTCTTCCAGCTTGTAGGCTTCAATCAAGCCACCGTAGCCCCGGCCGACCAACTCCACGTACTCCTGGTGGACCCGTTTGATAAGGTCCTTGGCGGTGACGTTGAGGGCCCGGTCCATCTGGTAGCGGCGCTCCATGTACTCCCGGTCTACGTCGATGTAGCCGTAGCCGCTCATCCGGGCTCCGCCGTAGTAGGCGGCGAAGTCCAGCGATTTGATGAAATCCAACTCCGGCGGCAACTCGAAGGGAGGCAGCAGGCGGTCGATGGCTTCCTGATCCGGGACCTCCACCGGGTAGCTGTTGTGGGAGACCTCCCAGCCGTCATAGGTGACGAAGGTCGGCAGTAGCACCGATGCGTCCTCGCTGACCCGGTAGGCCTGGATGACGGTGTCCAGCACGTCCTGGGCGTTCTCGCAGTGGTAGTGGATCCAGTGAATGTCACGGAACATGATGGTGTCCTGGTCGTCGGAGCGGACCACCCCTGGTGGCTCCAGCGCCCGGTGGGCAACGATCACCACCAGGGGAATGCGGGCATAGGAGGCGAATACAAGCTGCTGGGCGGCGATGAGGAGGCCCTCGGAGTTGGTGGCGAAAGAGCATCGCACCCCGGACTGGGTGGCGGTGATCTGGGCGTTCATCACGCTGCGCTCATGCTCCAACTCGATGAGCTGGGCCTCATGCTCTCCCCGTTGGATCATCCGCGCGAGTTCTTCTCCCACCTCGTCGGAAGGACCAATGGGAAAGTAGCACAGGACCTGGGTCCGGGCCAGCTTCAGCGCGTGGGCTGCCGCCTTGTTGCCCGTCAGGGCCTGGCGTTGGGGGCGTACCGGAGCGGTCATCAAAAGCTCCTCTAGCTAACCTGGGGCCCCCATCCTAACCTTCCCCCATAAAGGGGGAAGGAACTAATCCTCTCCCCCTTACGAAGGGGGAGATAAGAGAGGGGGGTAACCCCGATTCATCAATTGTTGCTCTACGGCGTGCTAGCCCAGCGGACGCCGGGGGGCCTGCGCCTTCCGGAAAGGCTCCACGGTGATGTCCCGGTAGTCGGGGTTGTCTTTGCGCACCTGATCCTCGTCCACCATGGTCAGGGCATGCCCCACGCATACCTCCACGCAGAGGCCGCAGCCCCGGCAGAAATCCACGTCGATGCGGTATCCCTGCTGGGGCAGGCCGTCGCGGACGATGAAGCCGGTGCCGTCGGGGCACAGCACCTCGCTGATGCAGAACCCCGGGCAGGTACACTTTGCGTCTTCACAAACCGGGACCTTGTTCCGCCAGATGAAGGGGCTCCCCTCGCGAAACCCGGGCAGGAGGTCGTAGCGGTCAAACTGGTAGTATTCGGGCAGGTCGTCGACCGCGACGTGCTGCATCCGCGCGGGCTGCCGATCGACTTGAAACTTGACATCGTTGGAAGCCTGCACGCTCTGGTAGGCCTCCAGCGCGGCCTCGGCGTTGCGCTCGCCAACGGGGCCCGGGAAGGTCTCCCGGATCACCTGAAGAAGGGCCTCCAGGTCGATGCCTTCCGTGACGCGGGCGTAAGCGCCCAGGAGGGCCAGGCCAACCGGGGGAGGGTTGCGCCGCAGCAGCCGCTCGGCGATGCCGGTGGCGTCCACCGTGGCCACAGTTCCCTCAAGGTCGAAGGGGAGGTCCAACTCCTCAGGGGCCTTGGGTGTGTTCACCAGCAGCACCCCTCGCTTCATGCGCCCCACGGCGTCGGCGATCAGCTCGTGGGTATTCTCCCGGGCCGTCAGCAACAGCTCCTCTTGGAAGACGACGACCTGCTCCGGGTGGTAATTGGCGCAACTCGCCAAGACGGAGGTGTCGGAGAATTTGACGTAGTTGATGACCGGGGCGCTGCGGGCCCGGGTGCCGGGGTAGACGTTCACCGAGACGAACCAGCCCTGCTGGGCGTAGATCTTGGCCAGGGCCTCGCCCGCCTGGACTGAACCCTGTCCCGACATGGAAATAAGGTTGAGTTCCTTGATTTGGGCCATCACCAACTCGCTCGCGGTTCAATGACAGCCAGCATGGCTGCCCGAACTATCTTACGCCACCGGGTTTCCAGCCGCAACCGGCACCTGCCGATACAACAATGGGCGGGAAGGTTTCGGCAATGTCCTGCCGGAGCGAAGGTAGCCGCACCGTGTCTTCCTGGATTCCGGCCTTCGCCGGAACGACAATGGTGATACAGGGGGTGTTCCTCCTCGTTGCGCCGACGCAAGCCCTCATGTTATTCCGGCACCCCTTACGTTGTCCGGGCACCCGTGGACATCATCTCGGTGCCCCGCCGCGTCATTCCGGCACCCCTCTCCTCGTCATTCCGGCGAAGGCCGGAATCCAGCTAACCAAGCTCCTCATACAAATCGCGCCATCGGGGATTCGACTCCTCAATTAGCGCGATCTTCCAAGACCGCTTCCAATCCTTGATTCTCTTCTCTCGTACGATGGCGCTCTCCATCGTAACGTGCGCTTCGTACCACACTAGCGCGTGCACGCCGTATCGCCGAGTGAACCCTTGGGCCAGGTCCCCTTTGTGTTGCCAGACGCGTTGGACGAGATTGGAGGTGACGCCCACGTACAGCGTACCGTTTCGCCTGCTGGCCAGGAGGTAGACGCAAGGTTGCCGCCCTGGGTTCCGGCTTCCGCCGGAACGACGATGGTGAGGCACGAGGGTGTTCCTCCTCGTCAGATTTGGGAGGACCCGCGCTAGTCTAGTGTCTCGCGAATGGCTTGATATCCGATGCGCCATTTCGGCGAAGGCCGGGACCCCGCTGGCGCTTCCTGGATTCCGGCCTTCGCCGGATTGACGATCATTGGGAGAGGGTGTCGCGCAATGTCGCCGATTCAATCCTGTCTACAAGCCAGTATGCCGGGGAACCCTTCCTAAAGAACTTCAGCCTGCGCCGGGCGGCGTGACGCCGGCAGGCGGCCGCTTTGCCGCGCGTGGGTCAACGCCAGCGTGCGGTAGATGACGTGGGCGAACTTGGTGAAAGGCAGGTAGGTGAACAGCATGAAGTAGAAGACCAGGTGCCCCATATAGAGGGAGTAGGCCACGTCTCCGAGTTCGGCGTACCGGACTATCTCCAACGCGAACCCGGAGATGGTCAGCACGTAGAGGAGCCCGATGAAGTACCAATCGAAGTACATCGATCGGCCGGCCGCGTCCCGCCGGAACAGCCTCCTCATCGAGACCACGGTAAGGCCCAGGAGAAGCCCGATGCCCCCGAGGTTGCCGATGATCTTGGCCGGGTCCCAAATGGGGAGAGAGAGTTCCCGGTTCAGGATGACGGTGTAGACAAAGGCCAATGCGGAGGCGGTGAACAGGAAAAGAAAGCCATACAAGATGCTCATGTGGGCGTGGCCCCGGGCCTTGTTCACCTTGCACAGCTTGAAATAGCGGTGAGAGGCGATGTCCACCAGGGTGAGCATCAGGCTCTTGACGAAGCCTTCCAGCACCTGTGGGGAGCCGGTTTCAGACTCGGAGATAGCTTTCCAGAACCTCCGCCCGCCGATCCACGCCACCAGCGTCGCGAACCCCACGGCGATCGCGGAGAACATATCTATGTAGATGGTGCCGATAAACTTCTCGAAAAAGACGTCGCCCTCGGGGTAAACCAGGCCGCCCTCGGGGATGATCACGGCGAAGAGGACCATGAAGAAGGTCAGCAGCACGGGCGGTATGAAGGCCAGGGGCAGGAAACTGGGACGGCCGGTCGCCCGGCCCAATATCTTGGGTGCGGCGAAGCTTTCGATCTGGTAGGCCCGCACGGCGGCCATCAGGTCGCCGGGCTTGGCGTCGCGGGGGCAGTAGGTGGAGCACTCGTTGCATTGGTGGCACAGCCAGACGTCGGGGTCCCGGAGCAACCGGTCCTTGAGCCCCCACTGGGCCCACACCATCTCCTTACGGGGGAAAGCGCCGTCGTCGGGTGTCAGGGGGCACACCACGGAGCAGGTGCCGCACTGGTAGCACCGGGCCAGGTGCTCGGCGCCCAACTGGAGGAAGCGCCGGGTTGCCCCTGAATCGGGCGTGGTGAAGGTGGTTGCAACTACTGCTTGTGTCATAGATATAGCCGGGTCAGAACCCCTTGTAAGGGTTGGGGCCGATGGCCCGCATCTCTTCGGCGAACTCGTTGATGACACCGGGGACCCTGTCGTAGTCCGAAATCTCCAACTCCACCATCTTGACCCGCTCGGGCTCCAGCATCAACCGGGTCAGGGTCTCCTGGATGTTCTCCATCCGCTTGGTGGCCAGTTCGCTGCCGTGGATGAAGTGGCACTGGTAATCGTCGCCCGTCTTGCAACCCAGCATCATTACGCCGTCGATTCCCGAGGAAAGGGCGTCGGTGACCAGGACCATACTCAGCGAGCCCAGGCACCGCAAGGGGATGATCCTAACGCTGGCGTCGAACTCCAGGCGGTTGAGTCCGGCAATGTCTAGGGCGGGATAGGCGTCGTTCTCGCAAGCGAAGGCGATGATCCTGGGAGTGGCGTCGTCCTCCGGAAACTGAACGGCCCGGACCATGGAGGATAGCTGCTCCACGCTGTAGTCCTCGAAGGAGATCACCTTCGCCGGGCAGGCGCCCATGCAGATGCCGCACCTTCGGCAGCGGCTGGCGTTGAGCTGGGGGTACTCTTGCTGGTCCACCTCGATGGCGCCGAAGGGGCACTCCTCGCTGCACCTGCCGCACTTGGTGCACCCCTGCATCCGCGTGATCGGGAGGGACAAGTCGCGGACCCGGGGGTGAACGGCGGCTCCCTGGGATATCAGCTCCATGCTCTGGATGGCCTTCAGCGCCGCGCCGGTGGCGTCCTCGGCGCTGGCCATGGCGTCCATGGGCTCCCGGACGCACCCGGCGGCGTAGATGCCGGTCCGGCGGGTCTCGTAGGGGAAGCAGATGTAGTTGGAGCCGGCGAAGCCGTGCTTGGTGACCGGCAGGTCCGGCCCCTGCTTGTACTCCAAGTGCAGGATTTCCTGCCCCGCCGTGGCCGGGGCCATCCCCGTGGCCAGGACCACCAGGTCCACCTGGAGGCGGACGTTGCCGCCGAGAAGGGTGTTCTCCAGGTCGACCAGCAGATTTCCTTCCGCGTCCTCGGACACCATGGCCACGTCGCCCTTGGTGAAGAGGATGCGGTCTTCCTCCTGGACCTTCCGGTAGAACAACTCGGCCTGGCCGGGGGTGATCATGTGGTCGTAGATGATGTAGGAGACGGCGTCCGGGTTCAGCTCTCGAACGTACTCGGCCTGTTTCAGGGCCACCAGGTCGCTGACGCTGGAGCGGTAGGAAAACGGGTCCCCGGATTTGGAGCCCACCCGCTGAATGAAGGCGACGGTCTGGGCCTTCTTGCCGTCCGACGGCCGGGTGATGGCGCCGTTGCCGGCCTGCTCCTCCATCGCCAAGCTGTTGACCACGTTGGGGTATTTGCCAAATCCCAGGTACTCGACGCCGGAGGCGTCATAGGGCTCCCACCCGGTCGCCAGTACGATGGAACCCACGGACAGGGGAACGGCATCGCCGTTCTGAAGGATGGCGACATCGAAGGCGCCGGGCTTGCCGGAGATCCTCTCCAACTGGGCCGAGGTCAGCACCTTGATCCGGGGATGGTCCTGGACCAGGCTCGCCTTCTCCCGGACGTCCACCGCCTCCAGGTCTCGATAAGGTGGAAGCGTGGGAAACATCTTGTGGAACCGGCCCAGCCAACCGCCCAACGCTGCTGCTTTCTCCACCAAAACCACGTCCGACCCGGCATCCGCCGCTTCCAGGGCCGCGGTTAGGCCGCTGACGCCGCCGCCCACCACCAGCAGGGACCGCTCCGTCGGCTCGGCCTTGCCTTGAGGCGGCTCACTCTTCTGGGCCCGCACCACGCCCATGCGCAGATAATCTTCCGCCAGCAGTTGGGTCTCCGGGGTGCTGGGCGGCTTGCTCCACGCTACCTGCTCCCGGATGTTGACCCTTTCCACCATATCCACGCCGAGGGAATCGGGGGAGAATACGTCCCAGTTGACCCGGCTCGAACAGGCGACGATTACGGCGCGCCCGGCGCCCGCCGCCTCGATGTCTTTTCGCAGGAACTCCACGCCCTCGGGGACACAGAGAGGGGGGTGGACCTCGGAATCCACCCCCAATTCGTTTGACGAAATTTCGGCCAGCTTCCGGACATCGGTACACTCACCGATGCCACAGCCCGTACAAATGTAGGTCCGAATGCTGCCGGTCATAACGCTATCGCCCCGCCGTCACTCTTGCCAGGTCAGGGGCGGAGCTTTGCGCCGCCTTCAAGGCCGCCCCCGTGCCATCCCGGACGGTCGTGGCCACGTCCATCGGCCTCCGGACGACGCCGGCGATATGGACGCCGGTCTTCCGGGACTCAAGGGCAAACCCAAACTCGTCGTTCTCCAGGTCCAGGCCCGGGATCCTCTCGCCGGCCGAGTTGGGAACCATGCCGGTGGCCAGGACCACCAGGTCGACGTTCACGCGCACCTTGGTTCCCGCCAGCATGTCGTCCGCCTCCACCGCCAGGTCTCCGGGCTCCGCCCCGTCTTCGATCTTGGCCACCTTGCCTTTGATGAAATGGATTCCCTCGTCCGATTCCATTCGCTGTAAGAAGTCCTCGTAGGCGCCGGAAGCGCGAATGTCGATGTAGAAAATGTACACCTGGGAGTCCGGGTACTGCTCCCGGACGTAGGCCGCCTCTTTCAGGGAAGAGAGGCAGCAGATGGCGGAGCAGTACGGCAGGTGGTTGACGTCGCGGGAGCCGGCGCACTGGACGAAGGCGACCCGTTTGGCCGGCGCGCCATCGGAGGGCCGGAGCAGCTTCCCCCTGGTGGGCCCGTTGGGAGCTGCCAGCCGCTCCATCATGACATTGTTGATGACGTTGTCGTATTCGCCGAAGCCCAGGGTATCGATCTTCGAAGCTTCATAGGGGCGCCACCCCGTCGCCACGATGATCGACCCCACCTGAAGGTTGAGGGTATCGGGGGCCATGTGCAGATCGATGGCATCGGTGGGGCAGACCTCGACGCACTTGTTGCAGGTGTCGCCCAGGCAGGTCCCCGGGTCCACGACGTACTTCATGGGCAGGGCCATCTCGTGGGGAAGGTAGATGGCCTTGGTGTTGTTCATGCCGTAGTTGAAGGCGTTGGGCCGGTCCACGGGGCAGACCGGGACGCACTCGGCGCAAGCGGTGCACCGGTCGGCCAGCACGAAGCGGGGGTTCAGCTTGATGCTGACGTTGAAGTTCCCGGCCTGGCCCGACACGTTTTCCACCTCGGCCAGGGTGAAGAACTTCAGGTGACGGTGCCCAGTCTTGACCCGCCTGAAGTTGATTTCGAGACCGCAGGCAGGGGGACACAGCTTGGGAAAGTACTTGTGGAACCCGGCGACCCGGCCTCCGAGGTAGGCCTCCTTCTCCACGATATACACGTCGTGGCCGGCCTCCAGGGATTCGACCGCGGCCGTTAATCCGGCCATGCCGCTGCCGATCACCAGGACGCTTGCTTCCCTGGCTTCAGTCGCCGTCAACCGGTCATTCCTTCGAATCCAACATGCCGTCCACAGCCGTGAACTCGGGAAACGCGGGTGCTCCGCGCCACTCCTACCCCGGTCTGTTCTCTGGGCAGACCAATATCGAAAGGCATGCTCACAACGAAATCTTCCCAAGAAACGCCATGCCTGAATGAGCCACTTTGCTTACTGCTAGGTAATGTCCTAATTTGGTTCTCTGGCGAGGCGTAAAATAATCCATGGCTGGAATCCGAATGAAGGCCGGGTAACTTGCATGTCGACTACTTCCCACCCTTCCTTCTCTTTCTCCGCGATACGTTCGTTGAATGCGGTTTCTTTCTTCCTCATGTTGCCGCTCACGCCAAGAAACAGTCCCGTCGACTGCATCGGGACAACCTCCGGTTCGACCTCATTCTTGTGCCCTGGTCCGACCGTGGCCTCCGCCGCCATCTACTCAACGACGGGAATGTAGGGCTTCTTCGAGAACTCCCACTGCCCGCTGGTCGAGTTGTAGCGCGAGTTGGCGAACAGCTTCCAGTTCTCGTCGTCCAGTCCGGGGAAGTCCCCCCGGTAGTAGTAGCCGGGCCAGCGGGTCTCTTCCCGGTACAGAAGGTGACGCAGGTGGGTCTCGCCGCACCAGAGCCGGTGGATCAACTCCCAGCACCGCAGCAGGCCATGGAGGTCGACGGCGCCCAGGTTGGGCAGATCCTCTCGGAGCATGGCCAGGTGCTCCAGTCCCCGCTCCAGCATCGGCCGGTTGGTCATGTACCCGGAGCCCCAGCCGCCGCCGTACTCGTCCATGATCTTCTGGAGCCGGTGCAAAGCCTGATTGGGCAGCAGGTAGTTGGGGTTGATCTCCTCCCGGGTCGTCTCGTGCCGGTGCTCCTCGAAATGAAGCAAGGGCCGCCACAGGTCGCGGGCAATCTCATCAACCCGGCCGTCGTCGATGCTGGCAGGCCCCGGGTGGTCGTAGACGTAGTTGACCGCCCCCTTGGCCGCCAACCGGCCCTCGGTGTAGGAGCCCGAGGAGAACTTGTGAGCGGAGCAGCCCACCCCGTCTCCGGCGGCGAAGAGGCCATTGACGGTGGTCATCCGGTTGTAGCCCCAGAAGTACTCGGAGGGGGCCACGTCCTCCGGCCCGCTGACCCAAGCGCCGGAGGTCCCGGCGTGGGAGCCCATGAGGTACGGTTCGGTCAGCACCAGCTCGGAGTCGGTTATGGCGGGGTCGATGTTGTTGGACGCCCACAACAGCGCCTGGGATATGGTCATGTCCAGGAAGTCTTCCCAAGCGTCGCTTTCCACCGCGCGTTTTCCGGCGGCGTCGGCTCCCTCCATCATCTTCTGCATGGCCGCGGCGGTACGCATGAAGATGGGTCCCTTGCCCTCCTGGATGTCCCGAAGCATCAGGTGGTTTCTGAGGGGAGTGGGCATGGGCGCGGCGCCGGCGTAGGGCTGCCAGCCCTCCAATTCGTGCTTGCGGGTCTGCTCGTACTCTTCGCCGTAGGCGTTGCTGGCCTTGGAGTGGAACATCAGGAAGTACATACCCACCGGGCCGTAGCCGTCCTTGAAGCGGGTCTGCACTATCCGGTGCTCCATCTGGCTCATTTCGGCGCCAACCTGGAGCATCAGGGCGTACACCGACCCGGTGTTGAACACGGTGTACCAGGCCCGGCCCAGCCCCTCGCCCACGGCGTGGGGCCGCCAGAGGTTGACGGCGCCTCCCGCGGAGCAGATCACGGCCTTGGCCTTGAACACGTAGACGACGTTGTCCCGGACGCTGAACCCGACGGCCCCGGCGATGGTGTTCGGGTCGTTGGGATCAGTGAGCAGGTGGGAGATAAACACGCGCTCGTAGAGGTTCCCGTCCCCGATGGCGGCCTTGGCCGCCTCGGCGACGATGGGCTTGTACGACTCGCCGTGGATCATGACCTGCCAGCGTCCTTCCCGGACGTACCGTCCCTCGGGGGTTTTGAAGAAGGGGAGGCCCCACTCCTCGAACATGTGGACGGTGGCGTCGACGTGGCGGGCGATGTCGAAGGTCAGGTCTTCCCGGGAGAGTCCCAGGGTCTCATTGCGCACGTAGCGGACAAAGTCCTCCGGGGTGTTTTCTCCCCATTTCATGCCCATGTACATGTTGATAGCGGAGAGACCCATGGCCACGGCGCCGCTTCTTTCGATAGCAGCCTTCTCCACCAGCACGACTCGCAGGCCCTTCACTTTGGCCCAATGGGCGGCCTCGTAAGCCGCTCCGCAGCCGGCCATCCCGCCGCCGATAACCAAGACGTCGCATTCAACCACTTCGGTCCTGGGCTCAGCCATGCCTTACTCCCTGCTGATATTGTCTGGGTTCAAAAAAAGGCCCGCGTTATTTCGCGGGCACGGGAAGGTCGTCCACGCCAAGGTAACATATCTCCGCTGCCATGGCAGGTGTCCTCAAGTCTTCCAGTCCGGGTGCGTCCGCCTTGCCGTGGGGCTCGATGGACCCCCAGGGTGTGGTCCTGATGGGGAACCGGAACCGTTTCAGCGTCCCATTCCGGAACTTCACGGCCCAAATGATGGAGTCCGTCCCCCTCAAGGGAGTCGCCGTCGCTCCCATGGGCATCACGTCGGCGTAGCCTCTGAGGTCGATAGCCGACTGGGGGCACATCTTGACACAAGAGTAGCATTCCCAGCAGGTATCGGGTTCCTGGTTGAAGCCCTTCCCGATCGACGCGTCCAGCTTCATCAGGTCGGCGGGGCAGATGTACATACAGGCAGGTTTGTCCAGGGCCTTGCAGCCATCGCACTTTTCGGGGTTTACAAACGTCGGCATCTATTCACCTCGCATGCAACGTTACAGTATAAGAACATCAACCCATCTCCGCAATATGGCCCATGCATAGCACCTCGGCGCGTTGGTCCCGTTCGCTGGATGCTTCATGCTTACCGGTGCCCTCGCTTTCGGCGGTTTCCTCAGCCGTCCCTAGCTGCAGGGCGAGTCTTTCTTTCCTGAGTTCAGGATATATAGCAGAAGACATCCGGGTCTTTCACGGGGACACCGATGGGCCGGGCTGCAGGCGGGTCAGCTTCGCCTCTTCCCGCCACACCTCTGGCGCGCCGTCCGAGTCCCGCCGAACCAGGATGTTGCAAAGCCATTCCCGGTTGTCGGTATCGGGGAAATCGCTGCGGTAGTGAGAGCCGCGGGACTCCCGGCGGGCCAAGGCGCTCTGGCAGGTCAGCCGGGCCACCGTCAGGATGTTCTGCACGTTGAGCCACTCCTGCCAGGCCAGGTTGTACTCCCGCAGCGGAGGCACCGGAGCGCGGGCCGCCCGTTCCTCCAGTTCATCGAGGCCGGCGATGGCCGACTCCAGGCCGGGGCCGTCGCGCACCACGCCACCCTGGACCCACATCAGGTCTTCGATCTCCCGGCGGATGGCGTGTATGTTCTCTCCGTCTAACCGGCCGTCTTCCTGGCGCAACGGCCGGACCGCCTCGGCCACCGCCTCTTTCACCTGCGCCGGGACCGGATCGGGTTGGGGACGGCCGGCCACGAACTCGGCCATGGCGTCTCCGGCAAGGGCCCCGAACACGGTGGATTCGGCCACGCCGTTGCCGCCCAGCCGGTTGGCGCCGTGAACGCCCCCGGAGTCTTCGCCGGCGACGAAGAGTCCTTCCAGGCCGGTGCGGCACCATGGGTCGATAACAGCCCCGCCCATGTGGAAATGGGCGGTAGGAGAGACCTTGACCGGGGCCCGGGCCAGGTCGAAGCCCACCTCCCGGCAACGATCCACCATGCCGGGAAAAGTCTTCTCCACAAACTCGGCCCCCAGGTGAGAGACGTCGAGGAGAACCGCGCCATCGGGGGTGGCCCGCCCCGCCTGAATCTCCATGTACGCGGCCCGGGACACCAGATCCCTGGTGGAGCGCTCCATCCTCTGAGAATCGTGCCGCTCCATGAACCGCTCCCCCAGGGAGTTGTACAGGTACCCTCCGGCGCCCCGCAACCCCTCTTCCAGCACCGCCCCGGTCAGAATGGACTTGCCCGCCACCAGCCCGGTGGGGTGGAACTGGAACATCTCCATGTCGCGCATCACGCAGCTGGCCCGATAGCACAGGGCCATACCGTCACCGGACTTTTCGAGAGAGGGGGCCGCGATGCTGTACATGCGGGCGCCCCCTCCGGTGGCCACCAGGGTGGCTTTGGCGCTAACGGCGGTGAAGCCCCCGGTGCGTATGTCGAGCAACAGCGCGCCGCCGGTCCGCCCTTCCCCATCGGCCAGCAGGGAAACCGCCCGCTGCTCGTCCAACAAGAGGAGGCCGGAGGCCAGGACGTTTTCCTTGAGCCGGGACATGATCTCGATGCCGGTCAGGTCGCCCCGGTGCACCGTGCGGTCGAAGGTCTGCCCGGCGAAGGCCTTTTGATAGATGCGCCCGTCACGGTCGCGGTCGAAGAAACAGCCCAGCCGCTCCAGCTCTCCGATGATGCCGGGGGCCTGATTGACCAGCACCCAGGCCAACTCCTGGTCATTGATGAAAGCCCCGCCCCGGACCGTATCTTCAAAGTGGAGATCGAAGGAGTCCCGGGGGTCCATGACCGCGTTATAGCCCCCTTGCACCATGCGGGTGCACCCGCTCTGGCCGACCAATCCCTTGGCGGCCACGGCGATGCGCAGGTCGGGGCCTTTGCGGCGGGCGTGAAGCGCCGCCATCAGGCCCGCGCCTCCGCCGCCCAGGATGAGGATGTCCATGGCCAGGCTCTCGTACATGTGGCTCCGCTCGTCCGCTCCTCTGGCCGGAAATATAAGGCACTTCTTGCAGCAACGCAAGGGGCGGCCTGCTACCGCACGCCCGGCTCCACACAGGATGGCAAAAGGCTGTCAACCGGGCCGCCGAATCCGCGGCAAATCGTGTCTTACGGTGCCTTGAGTGCGCGGTGAAGCTGGCGAGGAAATCCCCCTGGGCCCTTCGCCGAGGAAATCCTCCTTAGTCCCCCTTTACCAAAGGGGGAAACAGGGGCATTTTGCCCGTCGGCCAAGCCCTCGATCAAATTTTGTTGTCAATTCAGAGGCCAGTAAATGCAGGCTTCGGCTCCCCTTGGCCCTCAGAGATTCCGGAGCGGTGAAGAAAGCGGTCCGGCTGCTCCCCTTCGTCATTCCGGCGCGGGCCGGAATCCAGGCGCGCCACTCGACACCTGGCAAACCGCGCAGCGGAGCCTGCATCCCTGAGTTCCGGTTTTCGCCGGAACGATTGGGAGACACCATCGTGGTGGTGTGCCCTCTCCCTCGGACAAAGTGCCGAACCCGATTGTCCTGCTTCCAACCCTGGCAACATTCCCGCCCGCCCCAACTTGTGGTAGTGTGAGAGGCATGACTGCCGACGCCACCGGCATCTCCCAAGAACTCATCTATCAGGTCGCCTATGAGGCCAACAAGCGGGCTGCCATCGTGGTGCCTCAGGACGGCCTGGTGGCGTTCGGCCAGGCCTGGGAGCGGGAGAGCAAGCCCTTGGCCCGGGTCATCCTGGGCCGCCTGATCGAAAACGCCAAGGTGGCGGTCGCCGATGCCCGGCCCATGTGTGGGGACACCGGCCTGCCCCGCTACTACGTGAAGGCCGGCAACGAGGCGGTCATCGAGGGCGGCTTCGTCGCCCTGGAGCGGTCCCTGCGGCGGGCGGTTGCCGACATCACCCAGGACATCCAGCTCCGGGCCAACCGGGTACATCCTCTGACCCGGCGCAACCCCGGCAACAACGTGGGGGTCTACGCCCCCAACGTGGACTACTCCTTCGAGCCCGATGCCAGCTGGATCGACTTGATCGCCGTCCACAAGGGCGGCCTGTTCGGCACCGACTACCGGATGCTGTTCCCCGCCGACGGGCGGGACGGCATAAAGCGGTTCCTGCTGGACAACATGGCCGAGTTCGCCCGGCGGGGCCTGTCCTGCCCCCCGGTGGTGGTCGGCGTGGGACTGGGCGGCACCAAGGACCAGGCCGTCCGCCTCTCCAAGGAGGCTGCCTGCCTGCGGCTGATCGGAGAGCGGCACCCCGACCCGGCGGTGGCCACCCTGGAAGAGGAGCTACTGGATCTGGCCGACCGCACCGGCTTCGGGGTTATGGGCGTGGGTGGAGATACCACCGCCCTGGACGTGCACATCGAGATAGCCTACACCCACACCGGGGGCGTCCCGGTAGCCATCTCCCAATTCTGCACCGCCTACCGGCGGGCCGTCGGCCGCATCTACCCGGACGGGACAGTGGAGTTCCGGGAAGACCCGCGATGGTTCACCGAGTACTACCGCCGGGAGGGGATCGGCTAGATGCAACAAGCCGAGAGCCGCGAGTGGCGTCTCAAGACCCCGCTCACGCCGGAGGACCTAGCCAAGCTGTCCGCCGGTGACCTGGTCTACCTGACGGGCCCGGTGTTCACCGCCCGCGACGGGGTGTACCAGCACATGCTCGTGGAGGGCCACGAGCCGCCCCTGGACCTGGCCGCCTTGACCAACGTCAGCTTCCAGTCCTCCCCTGCCGGCGTCGAGGTCTCCCCCGGAGAGTTCAAGGTGTCCTCACTCCAGGCCACCGCCAGTTTCCGCTACGCCAAATACATGCCGGAACTGCTGGGACGCTACGGGGTCAGAGCCGTGGTGGGCAAGGCAGGCATGTCAGAGAAGGTCTACCAGGATGTGTTCAGGGAACATGGTGCTGTCTGCCTCTCCACAGTGGGCTATGGACTGGGAGCCATCTACGGCCGGGCCATCCAGCGGGTGTTGGGGGTGTATTGGGTGGAGGAGTTGGGCATCTCGGAGGCCCTGTGGGTCCTAGACCTCAACGAGCTGGGACCCCTCCTGGTGGAGGGCGACGCTCGGGGAAACAGCTTCTTCTCCAAGGTGAACGAGGATATCAACCAACGGCTGGGCGCCCTCTACGAGGGGTTGAAGCCCCCCGTGTTCCGCCGCATCGGCGAAGAGCAGAATCCGGAGATGGAACTCTTCTAGGGGGGTGTGTTGGCCGCACCGGTCCGCGCCTTACTACTCCACAACGGTCCCTCCCGCGACCGCTACTCCGGCACCCACGCCGGCTGGTGGGCCTGGCTGCTGCAGCGGGTAACGGGAGTGGCCCTGGTTGGCTATCTCTTCCTGCACATCGCCGTCATTTCCACCGGCCAGGCCGGAGCGGACACCTTCGACGACGTGCTGAAGGTGCTTCAAACCCCGGTCTTCGTGGCCCTGGACCTGCTGCTGCTGGCGGCGGTACTGTATCACGGCTTAAACGGGCTGCGGGTGGTCCTTCTGGACCTGGGGATCGGCATCCGGTGTCAGGCGGCGCTGTTCTGGGCCTGCCTGGCCTTGACCCTGGTTACGACCGGCACGGCCGCCTACGTCAGCTTCCCCTTGATCTTCTGAGACCGGCCCGCACTAGCAGCCCAGCGAGAACTTATGACCATCCCTACGACCGGCATACGAGAGCGAGACCCGTCAGGCTTCTGGCCCTGGTTCTTCCAGCGGGTCAGCGGACTGTTGCTCATATTCTTCCTGGCGGTCCACATCTGGATGGCTCATTTCTCCGGCATCGCCGACGTGATCGACGGCCGGCGGGAGGAGCTGGTCCTGTTCGACATCGTGGAACGCCGGCTGGCCCAGGGGCTGTTCGTTTTCGTGGACTTCTCCCTACTGGCTCTGGTCCTATTCCACGGCCTCAACGGAGTCCGCAACATCCTGCTGGAGTGGCGGCCCGCCGCGGAACGGCGGCGGCCCATCACCGCTGGCCTCTGGCTGCTGGGCGTGGCGACCTTTGCCTATGGTGCCTGGGCGCTGCTGCAGTTCATAATCTAGCCCTCCGAAAAATGGGTGCGAGCAGGCTATGGAACAGATAACGCTGGCGGTTAAGCGAACGGGAACGGGCGCCGAAGCCGGCCCCCACTGGCAGAGCTTTTCCGTGCCCGTCATAGCGGAAAGCATGAGCGTGCTGGACGCCCTCATCTGGGTGCAGCGAAACGCCGATCCTTCGCTGGCCTACCGCTGCGCCTGCCGGGTGGGGATGTGCGGGTCCTGCGGCACGGTCATCAACGGGCGGGAAGGCCTGGCGTGCCGCACTCTGGTGCGCCAATTGCTGGACGGCCGTGGCGGCACGGTGCGGGTCGAGCCGATGCGGCATCTGCCGGTGGTGCGGGACCTGGTGGTCGACCCGGCAGTATTCTACCAACGCCTGCTCCAAGTCGTGCCCTACCTCTCTCCAGTGGGAGACGACCGGGGGCCCGTGGCGATCTCCCCGGACTCCAAAGAGCGAAGAGCCATCGATCCCCAGCGGGAATGCGTCTACTGCGCCCTCTGCTACTCGGCTTGCTCGGTGGCCGGCCTGAACGCCGATTTCCTGGGACCGGCGGCGCTCAACCGGGCCTTCGCCCTGGTCTCCGACAGTCGGGACAGTGCTGCCCGGGAGCGGTTGCGGGTGGCAGCCAGCGAGGAGGGCTTGTGGCGGTGTCACACGATCTTTGAGTGTTCCGCCGCTTGTCCGAAGGGGATTCCCATCAGTGTGGCCATTCAGGGGTTGAAGCGCCGGGTGGTGGTGAACAAGCTGAAGCGGCTTATTGGAATCAGGTAGCGGCGAGGCCTCTTGGAGGACCTCTTTCTTGCAAGAAAGAGGTCCTCCAAACCTCCCCAGAAAGAACCAAGCCAAGCACAGGTTTCTTGAGGGGGCCTGGGGGAACTTCTTTTCCTAAAGAAGTTCCCCCAGAGCGTGGCGCTTTCTCACTCAGCCAGTGCGTCCAATGCCTTCCGGACCACCTTACGGCGCAACTCCCGCTCCTCGCCGGGCGGAAGCCCGGTGTCGCCCAAGGGGCAAACAATCCCTTGACCCCGCACGATGCGGTTCGAACCCACCGCCTCGGCCACCAGGGTCATCGGTGTGACCTGGGCCACCGGAATTCCCGCTTTCTCGATCTCCGTTCCGATCGCAGCGCCGCTGCGAGTGCTGGTCCCTCAAGTTGAGACCAGGATCACCCCGTCAACCTGCGCGATCTTGAGCCACTCCACCATCTCCCGGCCCATTCTCCGGCTGTTCTCCAGAGGGTTGACGTTTCCGGTGGTGGACAGAAACTCCTCGTGCAGCTTGCCGAACAATCCGTCCCGCTCCATCTCGCGCAGGACATCCACCGGCACCAAACGGTTGGGGTCGGCCTGGACGTACCGCACGTCGTAGCCGCCATGGGCCACCTCATAGTCCTCGCCTATCAGGCCGTCCCGCCCGGCGATGCTGTAAGCCCCCCAGACCTTGGCGAACCCCGTGGGAATTCGGTCCGGGTTCCCCTTGGGGACCAGGCCCCCATCGGTCACCACGGCAATGGTGGCATTGGATAGATCGGCCACCGCCGGAGGGACCGGCACGGGCTCCGGGGCTTGAACGGGGGCTTCTGACTCGAAGGGCTCGCCTTTCAGCTTGGCCAGCAGTAGGTTCGCCAGGCGCTCGGCCGCCGTCTGGTCGACGAACTCTGACCGCAGCTTCCCTTGGAGAAGGTATCCTTCCTCGGCGGGCCGGCCCACCGGCTGCCCGTTCACCAGATTGACGCCCAGCGAAGCCATCTTCGCCAGGACATCCTTCATCCGGGCCACGTCACGGCCCGAGTCGATTATGTATATCTCCCCACGGTAGATGTCCACGCCGGGGTTCTCCTCCGCCATGCCGGTGACAGCCGGCACCCCCAGCTGGGCCTGGACGGCGTTGCACACCGCGCCGGCGGCTGCCCCGTAGCGCCCCGCCTGGAAGCACGGGCCCGCTACCAGGAGGCCGGCCCCGGCGTCGCGCACCGTTGCCACGGCCAGGGCGGCGATCTCTTCCGGGTGCTCGGCCGCGTAGTTGTCGCCACATACGATGGTGGACACGACGTGAGAGCCCTCGGGCAGGGCCTGCTCCAGCGCCCGGCCGGGGCCCACGGCTCCCGCACGCACCTGTGGAGGAGTTCCGGCCGCCTCCTCGCTTCCGATGCCCCCGAAGAATTGATTCAGATAGTGGACCACTAGCATCTTTATACTCCCGGCGCCAAGCTCACTCGAAGGTCAACCTCTCCGGTCCAGCGCTCATTGTCGAGTTGTTCGTGAGTCGACTTGGGGATAGCATCCAGCCTGGGTACAAAGACCCAATTCAATAGCCTGCTGCGGTGGTTCGACAGGCTCACCACGAACGGGGGATAATCGTACGAAGCGGGGGAAAGCCGTTCGTCCTGAGCCTGTCGAAGGACCTCGAGTGGCCTCATCTGGAGTTGTTGGATGGGCTCTCAGTAGACCATGGACCGGAGCCGGGACGCTCCCTGGTTGTTGGTCACCCCGCAAAGTGCCCTGGCCATCAGATCATGTGCCGGGGCAAGGGTCTCCGCCACCTCCGGGTTTCCCGCTATGACACGCTCCGCGGCCGGTACTCGCCAGGATAGGTCAACCCCCTCACTCAAGCTTACCACCGCGTCCACCCCCGGCGCACTCATGAGAAGGGCCGACTCAGCCCGCCCGTCCGGGGCCGTGTCGGTGGCCTGGATAACGGTCCTGACTCCCGCCGCCTCGCACAAGCGGGCCGTCTCGAACATGTCCGAATGAGGCGCGCCGCCCACGTACTTCGTCAGGATCACCCCGTCGGCCCTCAGAGTCGACTTGGCAATCTGGGCGGCCAGCATGGAGTTGCGCCTCATCTCCTCTTCCAGGTCGGACGAAACCGTGGCGATAGTGCCGGCGAAGGTGATCTCTCCGGCACGGTGCCGCCGGTAGAGGTCGGTGATGATGGGCTGGTTCTGGTAGAAGAAGGTTTCGAGGCCGCGGGCTCCCCACGAGTAGGAGACGACTACAGCGCCGTCCAGCCACTCGTTGGGATGGAGCGATACCGGCATCATACCGCGAGTGTTGCTGCCGTAGAGGATGTGCTCGTCCACCTCCGCTCCATGCTGGTGGCCATGAATCTGGCCGATGTAGGCCAAGCGAGGGAGCCCCCGGCGTCCTTCGGCCGATGGGCCTTCCAACTCGTAAACATCTTCGGACGCGGGAGGCCTTCCCAGGCCGGCCCGGGCCAGGTAGTTTGCTGCCTTTACAGACGCCACCCGCAGGGAGTTGAGTACCGCGTGCCGTTCGATTTCCGGAAGGGCATGGGGGACCAATACCAGATGGTGGAGGCTGCTATAGGGCGAGGCCGGCGCGGCTGGTCCGCCCATCTCCAGGACCTTTACCATGCCGCCCCTTCTCGAGTTGTATCCCCATTCGCCTCCGGGCTGCCCGCCATCCACGACCGTCACCGCCGATCCCCGGAGCACGTGGGTTGTACCCTGGCCCGCGACGGAGATGGGACCAAGGATGCCGGGGAAATCGGTCCCGTGGCCGGGCTCCTTGGCCCTGGGCTCCACAATGTCGAAGACGTAGCCTGCCCGGCACAGCTCCCCGGGCCGGACCAGGTCCAGATCAATGCTTTCGAGGCGGCGGTCCTCCAGGAGATGGCGCCGCAACTCCTCCACGTCGACCTGGAGGCTTGTCCCCTCCAGCCGGGTGGAGTCCCCGGCGTGAATCTCTGAAACACGATGGATCGCCAGGTCCAAGCGCAAGATACCCCCCCGTGCCGGGAGCGGCCCGGCGCACGATTGGGCGACTATAGCGAAGCGCAATGCCGGTGTCAAGAAGCCGGGCTGGCCCCCGGATGCGGCGGTCGCTTGACGTTTCTTCAGCAAGAAAACGAGATGTAACCGGAGCCGCCGGTTTCTTCAAAAGGGCCTGGGTTCCGCGGCGATTTCGGTGAGGCGAACACAAAACTAGGCGCCGGTGCGGCTCCAGGCCCAATAGATTCACGGACTCCCCGGCGGATCGCAAGAAAAGTCTGCCCGTTGGACCGCCACGTCCCTCGATGAAGCGTGATTTACCTTCTGGCACGCGGCACGGTTGGCGTTTGAGCCGCTGCCGGTTAAACTATGGAATAGAGCAAGGCGGGCCAAGGGTACCACCCCGCGGGCAAGCGGTGAGATTCCTTTCCCTGGCCCGATATCTAAACGCCCGGAGAACACCTGAGTTACAATAACCCCTTCACGGCTCTTTCGGGAGGGTGCCATGACCGACCAAATGCTGATCCTCGACGAGAAACCTCCCGCCCGGTTCTTGATAGCCGGGTGGCGGCGCCAGTGGTCTGACGGAGGAGGAATCTCGGGAGGCTTGATCAGATACCTCATCGCCAAACTGGGGGCGAAGAAAATCGGCGAACTGGGACCGGGGATCTCCAACACCTGTTACCCGTTCCAGGTCGCGGGGACCCACGACACCTTCCGTCCCCGGGTAGCCTTCGAGGAAGGACTCCCCACCAAGGCGATGCACCGGGAAAACTATTTCTACGATGCGGGCAACGGCCTTATTCTGTTTAGGGGAGAGGAGCCCTGGTTCCGTATCGACGCCTTCGGCAAAGCTTTCTTTCAAGCCATAACCGAGCTTGGGATCAAGCAGACCGTGGCCGTGGAGGGTGTCAACGGACCGGTCCCTCCCGATATGGAACGGCGGATTACCTGCGTCTACAGCCAGCCGGGTATGAAACAGGAACTGGAGCGGTTTGGCGTGCAATTCTCCAGCTACGGCAGCGAAGGGAGACGAGGGCCAACAATCGCGATGGCGCTGGTCACCATGGCCCATTATGAGTACCCGGATATCGAGATATTCCGGTTTGGGGCCATGGCGCCCATGTTCCCCTTCGTCACCTCTAACAACCAACAGGTCGGGATATCCGAGGACCATCGCTCCTTCTACGACATAATGAGAAGACTCAATGACATGTTCGGTTTGACCGTTGACCTATCGGAGCTGCGGGATCAAGGCCTTGCCGAGGCGCGGCAGCTGCAAGAACGGTTGGAGCAGATCAGTGACTCCAACCCCGACGCCAAACAACTGATCGAAAACGCCAGAGCCGATTACAGCTATACTCCGTACATCGTGCCTGTTGATATGGACCCGGCGTTGGACAAGACGCTGGAGGACATCCTGCGCAACATGCCGGAGTCCTGACCACCGGTGGCACACCCCGAGCTTCCCGGTGACCGGCGCCAGGTACGTCTGCACGACCAAGCGATACACCCATCGTGATGCGTCTTTGCTTGGGCTTGGCCCTCGGCCTGGCCACCATGCTCCAAGTTTCCACGGCGAATGACGTTCGGGCCGACTCGGGCGAGATCGAGGTGGTGGAGCTGGGCGCGGTGAGCCAATACCCGGACAACATCAGGTTCTTCGTAACCGCTCGCAGTCCCCAGGTAATCGACGAGATCCGATTGTTTTTCAGGAGCACCGGCCGCTACGCGACCGGCACGTACTGGACGCTGGAGTTCGAGCCCGCCGAGTTGGTGACCGGCGAGACCGTGTTGCCCACCGGTTTCGGTAGCAGATACATTCCACCCGGCACCGCGATCAGATACTCTTTTGAGATCTGGGACGAGGCCGGAGCGGTGTATCGCACACCAGACCAGGAGATCATCTACTTCGACGCCCGGTTTGACTGGCAAACGATAACTTCCGGCCTGATAACCGTCGACTACTACGGCGAGGAGGGGAAGGGCCGGGCGGCGACGGTGTTGAATGCCGCCCAAGAGGGGCTCCGGAGCATGGCCCCGGTGTTGGGCATCGACCCAACCGAACAGTTCCGCATCGTCGCCTACGATAGCTACTTTGAAATGTCGGCGGCCCTGCCATTCGACTCTCAGCTTCAGCAGGGCCGGGTGCGCACCGAGGGGATGGCTTTCGGCGATGAGCGCGTCGTCTTGGTTCAGTCATTTGACCCGGCAATTTGGGGTATCGTCTCCCACGAGGTCTCCCACCTGGCGACGGCGGAGGCCGCCAGGCGCGCCTACTCTCGAATGCCTTCCTGGTTGAAAGAAGGCCTGGCGGAGTACGGGAACCTCGCTCCCGCCAGCGAATACGATGATGCACTGGCCCGCGGAATCCACGACGGGCGGATCAAGCCTCTGAGCGACCTCGTCACCATCAGAGGCACTCCCCAGGACATAGTAACCGCCTACGGCCAGAGCCAGTCAGTGGTGAGTTACCTGGCCACCGAGTACGGAGAGGCCAAGATTGCCGAGTTGATGCAGGCAATCCAGAGCACCTTCAACATCGACCAGGCATTGCAGTTGGTCTACGGGCTGGATCTTCTCGGCCTGGACAACCGGTGGCGAACGGCCACGGGCTTGGAGCCCTGGCCCCTGCCCGATGAGCCGGAACTCGCCTTCCCAAAGAGCCCGACCGCGACGCCGCACCCTTCTCCGACGCCGACTCCCACGCCGCCACCTCCCACCCCAACACCGGCGCCCACCCCGGCACCGCCCACTGCCACACCGAATCCAACCCCCACCGGCGCGGCGCCTGCCCCCACCACCCCGGGGCCAGCCCCGGCCTCAGTGCCGCCTACCCCGGCCTCCGAACCCACTCGGGCGGCCCCGGAAGGTGCCGGACAAACCAGTGAATCTTCCCCCGGCTGCAACGCTCCAAGCTCTAGCAGCGGCGTCCCCGGTGACCTGGCGCTGTTGGTCATCCTGGTTGCCCCCTTCGGCATGCTGGCTTTTCGCGGGTTTCGTTCCCCCTGCCGGCGGAAACGGTTGACCGGCCGGTCGACGTTGCCGGTCATCTGCCCCTCCGAGGCGTCCGGACCCTGAGAGGAGACTCGCGGATGCTACAATTGGGCGGAAGCGGGCCGGGAGTTGGCCCGGCAAGCATTCGTATGTAGACCGTCAGCGATAATGGGACACATTGGGGTGTAAGAAAACCCGAGAAAGTGGAAGTGGCGTGAGCTCCTGGAACGAAGGTACATTACTTCCAGAAAGGAGCAAATGTGTCCCAGTCAG